>Ga0257114_1001126_pt1 | contig 19506 bp, 18 predicted proteins | sample SI112_10mmetaG_FD_190149 | JGI IMG/M metagenome (GOLD analysis project Ga0257114, IMG submission 190149) | Marine microbial communities from Saanich Inlet, British Columbia, Canada - SI112_10m | ecosystem: Environmental > Aquatic > Marine > Inlet | place: Canada: British Columbia | collected...
AAGTTAATTTTGGTCCATCTAATCTATAGCCTGTTCTGTCACTTTTTGCTTGTAGCTTCCATTTAGAATTAAGGAAAATCTCATGTCCTTTTTTATCAACCCAATCATCGTTTGGACCTCGAACAACTTCAATAGACCAATTTTTATCATTAGAAATTATTGGTATTGAATCTTTTTTTATTTTTCTAAGTTGGATTTTTCTGTTTTTCCCTAATGGTATAATTTGATTATCTTGTATAGCTCTACCTTCAATTCCACCCACACCTGCTTTATGAAACGTTGATCTTGAACCAAGCCACGGCTCGCTATTAATACCACCTGAGAAAGCAATATATGATCTAGCTCCTACAGTGGCAAATGCCATTTCTAAAGTTTGATTTGCTTTAATTTCAATACTTTCCCACATTGGTATAAGTTCACCATCTATTTTTGGAGACATGTTTGCCCCTGTGATTGCTATTACTCTGTCACTTTTAAATTTAAGTGTTGGTCCCATAAACTGACATTCTAATGCTGCTTCACCAGGTTCGTTTCCAACTAAAATATTTGCAAGTCTGAAAGACCAACTATCCATAGGACCTGAAGCTGGAAACCCTTGATTTAAAGTTCCAATTCTTCCAGGATAATCTTGGATAGATGTTTCTAGACCTTTTTTAATTACCTGAGCCATAAAAATTAAAATCTTTTTGTTTTATCAATTGTTGTTAGCCATTTTTTATAATTTTTGACTGAAAATTTTTGATATTCAATAATGTTGTAATCATAAGATTTATCTTTTATTTTATTTGCGACATGATCAAATTCTTCATAGCTAGTTGGTACAAATTTTACTCTGTCACCTGGTTTGAACAAACATATGCTTTCCTCAAAAACAGAAAAGCTTTTTTGAGTATCCCAAATAGGCACTGGTATAATTCCAAATATTTGATAACCACCTGGTAATCTATCTGGATAAATTGCAGTAGAAGTTCCACCCATACCCACAGCACCTTTTGGTGTCCATGTTCTCGGTGGATTATATTTTGGTGCAGTTAGTTTACATCTAGGATCAAGAGGCATCATAAATGGAAGTCCTGGCCAAAAACCTAGTGCCGAAACCCAGTATTCAGTTCCAGAATGTACTCTTACAAATTGTTCGGTATTTTCTAAATTATTTAATTCTACGATAAATTCTGGATCAGGTGTTTTTTGAGCAATTTTACTAGAATAATCATCAATACATTCTTTTGTCCATTTATCTAGATAAACAGTGGGAAATGAAAAAATTCGACTATTAATCTCAATATCATCAGTTGGACCTAAGGATTTAATAAGTGATTTCATTTCATTTTTTAAATCATTAAATTGTATTTCATCAGGATTGTAATGAATAAGCATTGAGGCAAAACATGGTGCAGTTTCATATATGCCCTTAACTTTATTATCATGAATAGCTTTAGCTAGGTTTTGTGCAGTAAAATTGATCTCAAGATCCATCAGGTTACCAAATTCAATAAACATATATTTATCTCCACCTGGTTTGAAAATTGGTTCATCGTAAACTTTTCCAATAATATTCTTAATTGATGTTTTCTTGTCAGCTTCATTATTTTTACTTAAAATATTTTTAAATGCTTTGAAGTCTTTTTCTGTATACAGTTTAGAAGAGCGATCTTTTGGTGATTGAGAAGCTATTTTTTGAAAAGCCTTAACATCTTCTTCAGTATATTTTTGAACAATCTTTTTTTGGGTTTTAGAGTCATCTTCAACTTTTTCGATAGTTTCCATTTTTTCTGTAAATAATGATAAATTATTTTCAATAAATTTTGTATTATATAGAGAATTTTCAAAAGATTTATTTTTTAAAACTGAAATTAAAAAAGATTTGTTTGTATTTATTCCCTTAATTTCCAATTCATTTAAATATGAGATCATATTTCTTATACACTCTGTTCTGCTCACACCTTTTGAAATAATTTTTGCAATCATAGGATCATAATAGAAAGAAATTTCATCTCCTTCATCAACACCAATATCCAGTCTGATATTTGGAAATTTATTATGTGGAATATTTAATTTAGTTATTTTTCCAGGCGAAGGAAGAAAGTTTTTTGATGGGTCCTCAGCATATAACCTACATTCAATTGCGTGACCTGATTTATTAATACTATTTTGATCTATTAGATTACTATCTAAGTTTAAAGCAAAATTAATTTGCATTGCAACTAAATCAAAATTAGTAACAGTCTCTGTTACTGGATGCTCTACCTGAATTCTTGTATTCATTTCTAAGAAATAAAATTTTTTATTATCTATGTCGTATATATATTCTATTGTTCCTGCTCCTTCATATTTTTGATTAGTTACAAAATTTACTGCACTTTCAGCCATCTCATCAATAATAGATTTTTCAATTTGTGGTGCAGGACTTTCTTCTATAATTTTTTGAAAACGTCTTTGTATTGAGCAGTCTCTTTCATAAAAGTGTAAAGCTTTTTTTTCACCAAAGCCAAATACTTGGATTTCAATATGTCTTGCATTAGATATAAATTTTTCTAAAAAAATATCACTGTTACCAAAAGCTTTTTTTGCTAAGTTTTTAGTTTTTTCAATTGATTGATTTAGTTGCTCATAGTTGTTTGCAATTTGCATTCCAATTCCACCACCTCCAGCACTTGCTTTTATTAAAATTGGATAACCTATTTCATTACATTTCTTTTCAAGATCTACATCATCTAATTCACTATTGTTTAGACCTGGACAAATTGGAAGATTGTTTTTTATAGCCAGTTCTCTTGCTATATCTTTATTACCCATTGATATAATGGTGTTAGGTTTTGGGCCTATCCAAGTTATCCCAGAGTCTATTACATCTTGTGCAAATTCAGCATTTTCAGCCATAAAACCATAACCTGGATGAATAGCATCTGCATTTAATTTTTTTGCAACCTCAATTATTTTTTTTGGTAAAAGATAGCTTTCCTGAGCTTTTGAACCACCAATGTGAATGGACTCATCAGCATCTCTAACATGCTTACTATTTTTGTCTATATCAGAATATACAGCAATTGATTGTAAGTTTAGTTTTTTACAACTTTTTATAATTCTACAAGCTATCTCACCCCTGTTAGCTATTAGAATTTTCTTCATTTATTAAGAGCTAATTTTATGCTTTTAATAATTTCAACTGCGTTAGGAGTGTCTGAGTGTACACAAATAGTATCACAACCAACATCTATATCTTTGCCTATAGTATTTGTAACTCTTTTTTCTGATAAAGCGCGTAAGACACGATCAGTTGCAATTTTACTGTCATAAGAAGCATTTTTACCTTTCGCTATTACTAATTTTCCATTCTCATCATAATCTAGATCAGCATAAAATTCTGCAATAAAATTTAAACCTCTTTCATCTTTATAAATTTTTTCATGACATGTATTGGCCATTCCAAAAATACTTACATCAAAAGTTTCAACAGCATCTGCAATGGCATGTGCCATGTTTTCATCTTTTGCAGCCATAACATATAATGATCCATGAGGTTTAATATGATTTAGAGGCATATCTTGTTCATCTAAAAATGATTTTAAAGCACCAACCTGATACATAATCATACTTTTTATATCTTGTCTTGGCATTTTCATTTCTCGCCTCCCAAATCCTTGTAAGTCAGGAAAAGAAGGGTGAGCACCAACTTTTACACCATACTTTTTTGCAAGTGCCACAGTCTTTCTCATATGATTTGGGTCTGAAGCATGAAATCCACAAGCAACATTTGCAATATCTATCAAGGGCATTATTTCTTCGTCATTACCAGCTCTATAAATTCCAAAGCTTTCACCCATGTCACAATTTAATTTTGTCATAAAAATTTTACCCTTCGTTTTATATTTGACTTCTTATATGAGGTGACCTAGCGTAAAGAGCTACCATTGGGATAATTAATAATCCAAGAATAAATTGTTGTGCTTCCCAACTTAAACCCCACCCAATTAGAACGGTTGTAATTATTTGTAAAATAAGCACTCCAATAACACTTAATCCATATCCTCCAGAACCACCTAATAATGAGGTACCTCCAATAACTACAGCAGCTATTGTAGTAAATAAATATATATCTCCAGCTCCAACATACCCTCCGCCACTCCAACCAAGAAGTAGTATGCCTGTTAAAGCAGAGAAGAATCCACTAATTACATAGGCTCCAATCCAGTATCCTTTTTCAGAAATTGATAGTCTTGAGGAAGATAATCTACTTCCTCCTAAAGCATATAAATGTCGACCCCATTTTGTTAATCTTAGTGCAACAATTACAAGAATACTTACAACTATCCAAATTATAATTACAGGGGGTATTGGAAGACCAACAGTTTTACCACCCATAGATGCTAAATTTTGCATCCAATCTGGAACTACACCAAATACAGTTCCGGCTGAAAAAGTTCCCATAGAAACTAATATTTGAACCCCACCTTTAACAAAAAATCCAACACCCAAAGTTAAAATTAATGCTTGTCCTTGAAGCCTAAAACTTAAAACACCGTTAACAAACCCTATTAAAGCTCCTAATAATAATATTACTATGCAGGCCAACCAAGGTGAAACTCCTTTAGAAATCAATGACATTAATGCAACATTCATTGAACCAATAACAAAAGGAATGGATAAATCTAGACCTCCTAAAAGTGCAACAAAAGTTTGTCCAATAGTCGCTAAACCAAGAAATGCAGCAAAGACCAACATTGATTTCATGTTCATGGTAGTCAAGAATCCAGGAATAGTTAAGGATCCAATAATAAATAATCCAATCAAAACTCCTATACCAACAAAAACACTCTTACCTCCTTTTATATATCTGCTTATGACACCCATAAAAATTACGAATAGCAGGAAGATTAAAAAGGAAACTAATGTTCTTCCAGAAAAGAAATTTTCTGAAATAAAAGATACAAATATAAAAATGAGAATAATACCAAGAAAAGCTATTGTTTTCCATCTATGTTCTCTGATATTTTTAAAGAAGAAATTTTCTTCATTTTCTTCATCTTGTATAATTTCTTCTTTAGGAAACTTAGTAAATATATTTTTTTTTAAATCTTCATTTATCCATCTAACAGAAAAATGATACCATCCCCATAATATTAATCCAGTTACTGCAATAGAGTAGGTGGCAATATTCATCCAATCAGCACCATCGTACCAACCAAGTACAGCAGTTCCTATGCCACAAAGGATTGCAAAAATTAATCCTAATCCTTTAAAGAATAGAAAAGAAGATCTTTTCATTTTACTTCACCTCTTCCCATTGACTTAGTTGTTGGTCACGAGCATTTTTTTCCTTATAGATAGACATGAACTGCCAAACTAAAGGGGTAATAGGTATACCAATTGCTAGTACTGCTAAAATTTTATAAAAAGAATATCCTACAGAATAAAAAATTGAAGACCAAAGAGCTACAGCAAGTATAACTATATAAATATATGGAGCAAATCTTTTGTAATTTGCCTTTTCTCCCATATTTAAAAATAAAAAATATTGAATTAAAAATACACCTAAAATACTAAAGGCAACTTGAGAGTATCCTGAAGTTGCAGTCTCATAGAAAAATCTTTTAGTACCCTCATATTTAACTAGTGAGAGATCTCCAATATTTAATTCATTTATAATTTGAGATTGATAAAGAGATGGGTCGTCACTAATAAAAGTATTTCCACCTATAAAATAAGTGGAAATTATAGCAAGAATACCAAATCCAAATATATAAACATTGGTTAAATTTTTTATTCTGGAGTGAACAAATGGAGCAGTTATAACAAATAGTAGTAAAACCACTAGAATTACGCCATAACCTTGTATTCCAAAATAGCTGTTTTCTGTATTTTCAATTAAATTATTATATGAAATACCTTTTAGAATAATTAAAGACAACGCGGCTAAAAAAAACAGCATTGCTGTCGATTTAGTTCGAGGACTAAATTGAGGTAACATAGCTACCACAATTAGAGAAGCTAGCAAAACAACTCCTGCAAAATAAATTATACTATATGCTGTTCCAGAAATAAGAGCACCCTCTGAAATATTAGGTAAATAATTTATTTTTTCTAAACTAAAATATTGAGGAGCAGAAGTCTCAATACTGCTTACCTGATTAGATTTTAATGTTATTTTTTCTGTATCTTTTAATAGATTGTTTTCCTTATTATCTGGATCAAAAATTAAACCTGCAGCCATTATTACGACAATAACTACAAAAGAAATAGTAGATGGGCTTCTATGAGCTGATAATAGATAAAATAAAAGAGCTACAAATGCTATTCCTATAATTATATAAAAAATAATCGTTCCTGGTGTTTCATTAAACTGAACTACACCATGCCCTGCAAGAGAACCACCTTTAGCAGTACCTTGGCCAGTTGTAGCATTTCCACTGTCCTCAACAATAATATTTCCTGTTGCATCTACTTTTCTTTCTATTGATCCTCTTGTTTCAGTTTCAGATTTTACATTATTCTCAACAACTTTTTCAACAACAATTGGCTGATCATAAACTTGATGTATCATGACAAACAATCCAGCAAATGCCATTAAAATGAAAAAAACCATTACCGATAAACCTTTTGTTACTCTTGTAACATAAGGAAGTATAAGGCTGACCAATAGAGCTATAACTAAAACTGCACCATAAGATAAGTCAGAAACAAAGCTTTGAAGTCTTTCAAATCTAAAAGTAACCAAGATATAATTTATAAGATATAAATTTAAAGCACCTAGAATTGCACCAAACGCACCACCACGTCCGCCAACCAAACTAGCACCTCCTAAAACTAATGCTGTGATACCTAACAGCGTGTATTTAGTTCCTTGTAAAGGATCTCCAGATCCAACAAGAGCAGTAAAACATATTGCAGAAAGTGCTGCAAAAATTCCTGCTATCATGTGAGCTACAATTCTCACTAAATTAATTTTTACACCACTTGTAAAAGCAGCACGCTCATCTGAACCCATTAATTTTAAATGACCCCAAAATGCAGTGTGAGTAATTATGTAAAATAATATTGTTGCTAAAATCATCAAAAGGAATATTGGGTTTAAAATAGTAAAACCCTCCCCCCAAGGAAGAAGCCAATCAGGAGCTATCCCTCCGGGTCTTGGTAAGATTACTATGTTAATTCCCGCAAATGCTAAATATCCAGCTAGTGAAACAATAATAGGAGACACTCTTACAAAACACACTATTAGAGCATAAAAAAGTTGCCATAATAAACCCATGGCAATTGCATATACAAACCATCCGATAGGCGTTTGCAAATATCCTGCTGCATATAACTGAATACTACTTACATTTATAAACCCCATGAAAGGACCAATAGATAAATCAACTCCTCCTCTTCCCGCCATTGCTATAAATGTCAGAGCATATGTAGTTAATATTAATGGAGCAGTAAGCATTATTGCACTCCCTATGCCTGATTGAGAAATAAGTATCGGACTTCTTATTAGGGCAAAAATTAATAAAGCAAAAAAAATAAAGATAGGAACCATTAGATACTTATTTGACGAAGTATCAGTACTCGATCTATAGGTTTTTTTTAATTTTTCTATTACTTCCATTTTTTTTTAATCAAAATAAACAATTTTTATTTTCTCTATTTGTAATCTGTTTTTAAGTTTTTTTTTATCATCATTTAATTTACTATAATCAATAATCTTAACGTTTGAGTTTTTGTTGCTAATTATTTTTTTCGCTGAATTTTTTATTGGAATTATTTTGTTAAATTCCCCATAGTCATTTGATGAATAGTTAAACTCAGTATCTATATTTTTGTCTAGCTTTTGTTCAGCTTTATCTTCGTAGTTCAAAAAGTTATTAAATTGATCAAATTTTTGAAAATCTGATGAATTATAATATTTTACCTCTTTTTCAGTATCTATTTTTTTAGATAAAGATAAATTTTCATCAGTTTTTATAATATTGTTGAAATAATTTTTATCAGAATTGGCATACCTAATATTACGATCATTAGATTGAGTAATACTTTTAACATTAGAATTAAATTTTCTGAAATTTTTTAATTTCTCAAAATTAATTTCATCTTCAACGTTATAGTAATTATTATTATTTTCTATTTTCATTAAAATGTTTTAATCTTTATCTTAGGTTTATCTTTATCAATATTTTCTTTATCAAAATTTACCACTTTTATATTTTTTGTTAACTTTATTTCATTATTATTTATTGATTTATTTTGAATAGGTGATGAGGGTAGATTTGGTTTGTTTGAAATAGTTGTTTCACCCACTCCTGCTGTTTGACCGAACATCCCTTCAAGCAAAGTATCTGCATTAATTCTGTCATTCTCAAAAATATCAAATACTGTTCCATTTCTAAAAACTATTACTTTTGGACACAGTCCAATGAATTCCTCCAGCTCACTAGATAAGAAAACAACTGTATTACCTTCTTCAACATATTTTCTTAAATGAATATATAGATCTCTTTTAGTGCTTATATCTATACCTCTTGCAGGATCATTTAAAATAAGGACCTTAGGGTGTTGCGCAAAGGATCTTGCAATCATAACTTTTTGTTGGTTTCCTCCACTTAAAGAACCGATTAGGTTGTCTCTTGGACCAGTTTTGATATTTAATCTTTCTACTTCCCAGTCAAAAATTCCATTTAACTCCATCCAATTAACAAATCCTAAAAAACCTGCTTTGCTAGTTTTTTTATAAAGAGGCACAACTAAATTTTCATAAATACTTAAGTTAGGAAGTATTCCTTCTTTTTTACGATCACCTGAAACAAAAGATATTCCATTTTCTTTTGCTCCATCTAATGAATTGTATTTTAGAAATTTTTCATTGGTATCTAAAATTTCTAAAGTGCCACCATGAGACTCTTGTACACCTGCTAAGATTTTAACAAAGTCATCTTGTCCATTTCCATCTAAACCTGTTACACCTACTATTTCTCCTTTTTTAACCTCAAAATTTACGGGTTTACTATCTGGCCAAACAACTAAATTTTCAGCTCTCATTACAACTTTATCAGTTTTAGTTTGCATCGCCACGGATATAGATTTTTCCCCTGTTTCTTCTCTTCCTGTCATTAAACCGATTAAATTTTTTTCATTAAGATCTTTTTTTTCTAATACACCAACATCTTTACCGTCTCTCATGACGGTTGCTTTATCACTAATTCTAACTAGCTCAGCAATTCTGTGGGTAACAATAAATATTGCAACACCTCTGTCGCGCAATTCTCTCATCTTTTTAAATAATCTCTCTGTTGAATCAAAATCAAGAGCGGCAGACGACTCATCTAGAATTAACAATTTTGTATTTTCTCTCAAAAATGCTCTTGCAATAGTTATCCATGCTTTTATTGGTAGCGATAAGTTAAATGCTTGTGTGTATGGATCAACATATTCACCAACAAGATCTTCCATAATTTCTTGAGCTTTTAATACTTTTTCTCGTTGTGTTAAATTTTTGTACCAAAAATCATCTGAGCCAACAAATAAATTGTCTACAACTGAAGACTCTTCTGCAATCATTACTTCTTGAAATACAGTCGCTATTCCCATATTTCTAGCCATTACAGGAGAGGTAGGGGTTTGCCCTAGTATTGAAACCTTACCTTTATCTACCGGCAATACTCCAGACATAGTTTTTGCTAATGTGCTTTTACCACAACCATTCCCACCTACAATTGCATGAATTTCTCCAAAATTGGCATTAAAATTAACTCCGTTCAAAGCTTTAGTTACTCCAAAATATTTGTGAACATCTTGGACATAAATATCACCTTGGACAGTTTTAGACTTGTCAGACAACACCTCTTTAGAGGTGTTGTCTTCTATTTTTTTTTCTGCACTCATTACTTAATTAAAAGTACTAGTGAGATTTTGGATCGTATTTAGTTGGATCGCTTGGATTCTCAAAGAATGCTTCTACGTATTCTTTAGGAGCCCATTTATCCATTCCTGGATTATCCCAACCAGTTGAATTTCGATCACAATCTTCATTTAAGATTTCTTTGATTTCATCGAAATTTTTTGTAGCAGGACCAACTAATATAGATTGAATCATCGGACTTTGACCTTGCAAAGTTCTAATCATAACATCCATACCTAGTTCTACTTCATCACCTGGAGGCCATGCATATATTGCTTCATCAATATATCCTGGGTTTTGTCTCCAATAACATAGAGCACCTAGCTCTCCACCCAAAGCTATCGGTGGAATTGGATCAAGTCCAGACTGAAGTAATGCTTGTAACGTACCAGTTTCTCCAGAAGATTGAACCGCAACACCATCAACTTTTTTTGTATTAGTTGATAACCACTGCGACAGTTCTTTTTGAGCAACTTGAGAAGTCCAGTTATGAGCCAATTGTCCTACAACATTTACATCTGGGTATTCTGACAATGCAGCTAGCACCCCTTTGTTTTGTTGGTCGGAAGCTGAATAACCAGGTATACCTTCGATAACTATTACATTACCTTTTTCACCAATAAGTTCTGCCATCCATGCACCAACATAATAACCAACTAATCTGTAGTTAACAGATGTGTTGATTGAATATGGAGATGTTGTGAAGCCAGTAAATGAAAGTGTAGGTATACCCTTTTCCCAACCATATTTAATAGTTGTGTTAAGAGCAGTTATATTTGAGCAACATATAATGATTGCGTCAACTTTTCCTCCATCTATCATTTGTCTCATTTGCTGTATTTGTAATGAATCATCCAAATTTGATTGAGTAATTACAATTTCATCAACCATTCCTAGAGCTTTCCACTTAGGATAAACAACTTCCATAAGTCGTTCCATTGCACCTTTTCTCCAAGTGTTTCCAGCATATGTACTTGCATAACCGATTGTCCACGGTGGTTTACTAGGACTTTTCCATCCCTTCATTACCGCAGGACCTAAAGGCTGATCTTTATCCATAAAGTCCATGTTATAAACATAATCTCTCATTTCTTGAGGAACTTTTTTTAGGCACTCAGTACATAATTCTCCTGTATTTGCAGTGCTAAAGATTCCAAGAATCCAAGAAAACATAACAACATAGATGATTTTAGTTATTTTCATTTACCCCTCCTATTATTATTGTTTGATACATAGTGTCATGTAAGAAAATTTTTTTCTATGGTTTATATATTTCTATTTTATATATATACTTTTTATTAGTTAAATTTTCGTTTGTTTTAAATGAAAAAAATGTTCTAAAAAGAACATTGTAAATGTTAAAAATAGTTTCTATTTGAAGTTGAATAGTAATTATTTTTAAACATCAAATAATTTCGATATGAAAAAATTAATTTTTATTTTTATTTTTATTTTATTAATTCCGTCGCGAGTTTTTGCAGATTATATTTTGGAACCAGCTAACTGTACTTTAAAAAAGCAAAATAATTGTGGAGCTTACCTTTATAATAACAAAACAGGAGCAACATATTTTTGTAATTTAGAAAAGTGTAACGAAATTATGCCAGCTTTAGAAGAGTTTGGTACTGAAGAAACCAAAGGTTCTAAAGAGTCTAAAAAATCAAAAATTCCAAAATTTAAGAAAAAAGAGAAAAAGAAATCTAAAATCCCAAAATTTAAGAAAAAATCTGAATAATTTAGTTTAGTCTTTTGATTTTAATTTTTTAGTTTCCTCGATAGTTATTTCTATAGCCGATCTAATTTCATTGCAAAAATTAAGATCATCCCCAATAAAAGTTCCTTTTATAAAACTTTGGTTAGCAACCCCATTTTCTTTCATAAAATTCATATAGTCAGATACTTGTGAGCTCACATTTTTTTGGTATTCTTTTTCTACTTCTTGATAATTTAATTTTTTTATTTTTGCTAATGTTAGAATACCAAATGGATACAAGTAATTAGCTGTTGCAAAAAAACTTTTTGATAATTCGGGGTGATCTTCTCGAGTTATTTCTGTTATCGCAGAGTTTAATGAAACACAGCTTTTAATAATCTTGTAAGTTAAATTATCATCTTCTAAAAGTTCTTGTATATTATAAAAGCCTAATCGTTCAACTTTTTCAGCTGACAGGGATGTTGTAAAAAACAAAAGAAAGATTAAAATTTTTTTCATTATAATTAATTAGTTTTACCCAGTGTATTCAATAATATTACACCAATTATTATAAAAGATATTCCTATAATAGCATAACTATTTGGTATTTGATTATATTTAAATATTCCAAAAATTGTCACTACCGTAATAGTTAATCCTCCATAAGTAGCATAAGCGAAACCGACTGGTATGATATTCATTGATTTTGATAAGCAAAAAATACATGAGACAATTGTTATAATACAAAAAATAGTGGGTCCAATATTAGTAAAGCTATTTGTTGCTTTTAAAAAACTATTAGATGAGATTCCAAGAATTATTGCAATAATTAAATATATGTATCCACTAACAAGATTCATTTAAATATTAGTAATCTTTATTTTTAAAAAAATCTTTTAAAAAATGTGGTAAACCATCAGGGTTTTTCCATAAACCACTTTTTCCACCTTCTTTAATTAATAGCTTGATGTTATCAATTTTAAGATGTGGATTAACTATTTTACTTAAATCATAAATTGTAATTAATGCTGCATTCACACCCATAATAGCTTCCATCTCTACACCAGTTTTTGCAACTGCTGAAACAACACAAAAAACTTCTAGAGAATTATCTTCATTATTCATTATTATTTTTGTAGCAGTATGATCAATTGGCAAAGGATGACATAAAGGTATTAATTCACTAGTTTTTTTAACACCCAATACAGCTGAAATCTCAGCCAAAGTAATAGGGTCTCCTTTAGGCATTTCTTTATTTTTAATTAATTCAAAAACTTCTTTACCAACATAAATTTTACCAGAGGCTAATGCTCTTCTAAAATTTTCTTTTTTTGATGAAACATTAACCATATTGAATGAGTTTTTTTTAAAAATTTCATCAGCCCAATCCTTTAATTCATTTTGGTTAATTATTTTTAAATTTTTCATATTAACCACCAGTTGTAGATAAATTTTTTGTTAATCCTGTTTCACCAAGTTCTAAATAGTGAGATTCTTTTTTAAGATGTAATTGTTTTAAAATAAGATCTACAAGTTCATCTTTTTGACTATCATTTTGCAACAGATGCCTGATGCTAATTCCAGTATTTCCAAACAAACATAATCGCAAGTCACCTCTAGAAGTAATCCTTAATCTATTACATGTTTTACAAAAATCTTTAGAGTAAGGAGCTATTACACCAAATTTACCTTTATAATCAGGATGAATAAAATTTAATGATGGACCTGCATCTTTACCAAATGTTTGATGAATCCAATCATTTTTCTCTAAGTAATCTCTAAATATTTTTGAAGAAACATGATTTTTTTTAAAATAATCTAAATTATCTCCAGTTTGCATTAATTCTATAAATCTAAAATCTATCTCGTTATTTTTTATAAAACTTCCAAATTTTTCAAAATCTGCATATGTATCGTTGATACCTTTGAGTAAAACGGCATTAACTTTGATATTTTTAAAGCTCAATTCCTGTAGGATCTTTATTCCTTCTAATATTTCTAGAAGACGATCATGACCAGTCAGTTTTTTGAATGTTTCTCTATTCAAACTGTCTATACTTATATTAATTCCATCTAATCCAAACTCATGTAATTGTTTAGCAATTTTATTTAAACGATAACCATTAGTAGTCATTGTTACTTTAGGTATATTTGAGTTCTGTTTCATATCCTTAAGGATATCGAAAAAATCTTTTCTAACTGTTGGCTCTCCACCAGTAAGGCGTATTTTGCAAACCCCTAATTCTGATAATGCTTTTGTTAATCTTGCTATTTCTTCACCTTTCATAAAGCTTCTAGTATCCCCAGGGTTTTTTTTATATCCTTGAGGCAAACAATAGGTGCATTTGTAATTACAGACATCAGTTATAGATAATCTTATGTAGGGAAATTTTCTTCCAAATGTATCTGTAAGTGTTTTCATTAATGTTTTTTTATATTATATTTTAACATAAATCATGGACAAAATTCTTACTAACAATGAAATTAAGCAGTTTAAAAATGACGGTGCAATATTTTTAAAAGATAAGTTTGATGTTCGATGGATAGAAAAATTAAAAAAAGGTATTGATAGAGATATTAAAAATCCAAGTCCTAGATTTAAATCCCATACTATTGAAGAAAATGTTCCTAAATATTTAGAGGACTATTGGACGTGGGATTTAGTCCCAGAATTTAGAGATTTTGTATATAATTCCCCTTATGCCAAAATAGCTTCAGAGCTAATGGGTGCTAAAAAAATTAATCTAGTAATGGATAATTGGTTTTTACGAGAAGCTGGATCAAAATCATCAACACCATTTCACCACGATATAAGTTATTTTGATATGGATGGAACAATGTGTGTTCTCTGGTTGCCTCTTCAACCAACTGGTAAAAATGAGGGAGTGGTTTGGGTAAAAGGTTCACATTTATGGAACAAACTTTTTTTAAGAGTTCTTTTCAAGGATGGACATAAAATTGAAGGAAATGAATGTGTGGTTGATGGAAAAAAATATGAACTTCCTCCTGACATTTTAGGAAATAAAGATAAGTATGAATTTTTACAATGGGATTGTCAATTAGGTGATGCTGTTATATTTGATATGAGAACTCTTCATGGAACTTTAAGTTCTTCAATACCAAACAAAACATTAAGTCGTTATACTTTAAGAGTTGCAAAAGAAGATACCAAAATAAATTATGTTGGTGATTGGACAAGTTATAATTATCGAAAAGCTATGCAAGATGGTGGCTATAAAGAAGGTGATAGTCTAGGTGGAAAAATGTTTCCTACTTTATTTGAAGATAGTTAGCTTCCAGCTTTTACAACCGGAAGCCATCTTTAAAAATTTATTTTCCTGGCTCTTTGTACCCAGATGCAGTTTTGTTAGCAATTTTTGCAATTGCATTTAAATCCACAACTTCATGAACAGAAAAATCCGTTACAGCTCCACTAGAAACCGCAATCATTCCAGAAGCTGAAGCTTGCTCAAAAGTACCTTCGACCTCAACCATAAAATCGTATTCTCCTCTTAAACCTGCGTATCCTGTAAGTTTTGCACCAACAGACTCACTTAATGCAGTTGTTGCAGCTCTTCGATCTGTATCAGGGTTGCTTACAAATCCACCAAGACCTTTAGCAGTATATTTTCCCATTATTATAAATTTAGCCATAAGTATCTCCTTTATTAATTTGTAAGATTTAAACATATTTGCTAAAAATTTGTAAATATTTTATTCAATCAATTTTAAATTATTAAATTATGTACGAAAAATTTGGACAATTCATTGATGGCAAATGGTCGCCTTCATCTAACAATGAAACATATGAAGTTATTAATCCGGCAACAGAAGAAGTTTTGGGTCATGCATCAAAAGCTACACCAGCTGATGTTGACCAAGCATTAAAGTCGGCTGAACAAGGATTGAAAGTTTGGAAAAAAACTCCACCTTGGCAAAGATCATATGTTTTAAGAAAAATTGCCGACAAGTTGAGAGAAAAAAAAGACACATTGGCTAAATGGATGACTTTAGAAAATGGAAAACCATTAGCTGAAGGTGTCGGTGAAACAAATGGTGCAGCAGATATTTTTGAGTGGAATGCTGAAGAAACAAAAAGAATTTTTGGACAAACAATTGAGAGCAGATTTGAAGATACTAGAGTTCACGTGTATTACCAACCAGTTGGAGTTGTTGCTGCATTATCTCCATGGAATTTTCCCCTTATTTTGGCTGCTAGAAAAATTTCGACTGCGCTTGCAGCTGGTTGTTCGGTAATCATTAAGCCTGATACAATTACTCCTGGTGTTGTAATGGAGTTAGTAGATATTTGTAGAGAATGTGGTGTTCCACCTGGAGCAGTAAACCTTTTATCTGGTGACCCCCCAAGTATTGCTTCTCAGCTAATTCAATCAGATATTATAAAGAAAATTTCAATAACTGGCTCTGTTAGAGTTGGGAAATTAATCCTAAAACAAGCCGCTGATAAAGTTCAAAGAGTTACAATGGAATTAAGTGGTCATTCACCTTTTATTGTTTTCGATGACGCTGATATAAAAAAAGCAACTGACATGGCAATTAGTGCTAAATTTAGAAATAATGGACAGGTGTGTATTTCTCCTAATAGATTTTATATTCATGAAAATAAAAAAAATGAATTTATAGATTTATTTATAGAAAAAACTAAAAAATTAAAAATTGGTAATGGTATGGATCCAGATACTCAATTAGGTCCATTAACAACACAAAAAAGATTAAATGAGATTGAAACGCTAGTTGAAAAAACTAAGCAAGAAGGAGCAAAAGTTTTGTTAGGGGGTAAAAGACCAGCAGGCTTTAATAAAGGTTTTTTCTATGAACCAACAATTTTTGATGATGTAAAAGATGATTTTACTGTAATGAAAGAAGAACCTTTTGGACCAATAGTTCCAATGCTATCTTTTAAATCTTTCGATGAAGTAATAGAGAGAGCTAATAATCATGATCTTGGATTGTGTAGTTATGTTTGCACAAATTCAATGGAAACTGCTCATTTAGCATCTGAACAACTTGAGACAGGGTCTGTAGCAGTAAACACTGGTTTTGTTGCTATTGCCGAAGCCCCTTTTGGAGGAATTAAACAAAGTGGATATGGTAGAGAAGGTGGATCAATGGCGATAAAAGATTATCTAAATGTAAAATATACGCATCTTGGAATTAAAGGTTAAATCCTGTGTATCAATTTTTAAGAGAGATACAAAAAGATGAATTTAATATTTAGGTGAATATATGAAGTTGTTAAGACTTGGTGAAAAGAATAAAGAGATACCAGCTGTATTAGATAAAGAAAATAAGATTAGAAATTTATCCAACTATATTAATGATTTTAATCCAGATACATTGAATTTTAACACAATAGATAAGATAAAAAATTTAGATTTTAAATCATTACCTGAAATCAGCTCAGATGCGAGAGTTGGATCTTGTATAACAAGACCAGGAAATTTTTTGGCAATTGGTCTTAATTACAAAGAACACGCAGAAGAAACGGGCGCAAAAGCCCCAGAGTTTCCAGTAGTTTTTAACAAATCTGTTCATTCTATAGTTGGGCCAAATGATAACGTGATTATTCCAAAAAATTCACAAAAGTTAGATCATGAAGTTGAAATTGCTATGGTGATTGGAAAAAAAGCTAAAAGAGTTTTAGAAAAAGATGCTCAAGATTATGTATTTGGATACTGTATTTGTAACGATATTAGTGAAAGAGAATGGCAAAAAGAAAAAGGTGGCCAGTGGGTTAAGGGAAAATCAGGAGATACATTTGGGCCTCTAGGACCTTATTTAGTGACTAAAGATGAGATTAATAATGTTAATGATTTAAATTTATCTTTAGATGTAAATGCAAAAAGACACCAAACTGGAAATACAAGCTTAATGATTTTTAATTTCAATTTTATTATAGCTCATTTAAGTAGTTTTATTACTTTGATGCCAGGTGACATCATTACAACAGGAACACCCTCGGGTGTTGGGCTTGGAATGATTCCTCCTCAATTTTTAAACAATGGAGACGAAATGGTTTTAGAAGTAGATCAATTAGGTCAACAGAAAACTAAAGTTATCTCTGAATAAAAAATTATTTAATGATTGAACTATTAATTGCATTTGGAGCAGGACTTATCAGTTTTTTATCTCCATGTGTTTTACCTTTAATACCAGGATATATATCTTTTATTTCTGGTCAGTCATTACAAGAAATTTTAAAATTCAAACAAGTAGATTTTTTTCCATTAGTTTTGTTTTGTCTTGGATTTTCAACCGTATTTATCATTCTAGGAGCTTCAGCTTCATACTTAGGTCAAACACTTTTACAAAACTCTGATGCGCTAAGAGTTATTGCTGGAGTTATAATTATAATTTTTTCATTACAGTTAATAGGACTGATAAATATCAGTTATTTAAATTTTGAAAAAAGATTTGAAGCTAAAAGGTCTCAAAATATTTTATTTCCATATCTAATAGGCCTTGCTTTTGGTTTTGGATGGACCCCTTGTATTGGTCCAATTTTAGGATCTATATTAGCTTTAGCTTCAATTGAGGATACATTATCCAGAGCAATAATTTTGTTAGGATTTTATTCACTTGGTCTTGCCATTCCTTTTATTCTTTCTGGTTATTTAATACAAAAATTTTTAATATTTTCTAAGAATTTTAAGAAAAATATAAATTTAATTTCAAAAATTGGGGGTATTATTTTATTAATTACTGGAATTTTGATTTTAACCAATCAATTGCAAACAATTGGTTTTTATATATTAAGATTCTTTCCATTTATGCAAAATTTCGGCTAAAAAAGTATTTAATGAAAATTTATCAAATTGATTCAAGCGCTAGAAAAGAAGGGTCAACCTCAAGAGCATTAGCAAAAAAATTATTAGATAAAATTAAAAAACCAGGTGATGAAGTTGTTTATAGAGATTTAGATGATGACATGCTTTTTGTTAGTGGCTTAACAGAATCTGGAATGAAAATTGATGAAATAGATCAAACAGAAGAGCATAAAAAAATGTTTCAACTATCAGATAAACTTGTGAAAGAATTAAAAGAGAGTGATATTATTATAATCTCAGCTCCAATTTATAATTATGGACCACCCGCAACTCTTAAAGCTTGGTGTGATTTAGCTGCCAGAATTGGTGAGACATTCAGATTTAAACCTAATGGAAGAAGAGAAGGATTACTTAAAAACAAACAAGCTTATTTAGTGATTACTTCCGGCGGAACTAAACTGAATAGTTCTGAAGATTTTTTAACACCATGGTTAAAATTTATATTAAACTTTTTTGGGATTGAAAAAGTTGAAGTAATTAGTGCTGATCAAATGGCACTAGATTATGAAAAGTCTATTCAAGATGCAGAAACTCAAATCGAAAACTTGTTTAAAGATTAAAAGAAATAACCAAATTATCTCAAAAAATTCAACATTCTCCTTGTTGTGATTTTATAATTTCTTTGTTAGCATTATGAATGAAAAGAATAATGCTTTTAATTGCATTGAGTTTATTTTTCATCACCAGCAGTAATGCTGCTTGTGATGACCCGCTAACAGACGGTGTTGATTATTCTAACTGTAGATTTTCTGATGCACAAGATCTACAAGGAAGTTATCTACCTAATTCAAACCTATCTTTTGCAAGTTTTATTCAAGTGAATTTTGATAAAAGCATTATGATGAACTCAAATTTATCATTTGGTACTTTTCCAGAATCCACCTTTGTAAGAGCCAATCTATATGAAACAATATCTATTGGAGCGAATTTTGAAAAATCTAATTTTGCAGGTTCAAATTTAACAAGAGTTGACTTTATGGGCGCCACTTTAATTGAAACTAATTTTCAAAACTCAAATCTAATGGAGGCTAATTTTACATCTTCAAATATCACTAATGCTAATTTTGAAGGTGCAAACCTAATTGGCG
>Ga0257114_1001135_pt1 | contig 19403 bp, 19 predicted proteins | sample SI112_10mmetaG_FD_190149 | JGI IMG/M metagenome (GOLD analysis project Ga0257114, IMG submission 190149) | Marine microbial communities from Saanich Inlet, British Columbia, Canada - SI112_10m | ecosystem: Environmental > Aquatic > Marine > Inlet | place: Canada: British Columbia | collected...
TTCATAAGACTCATCAGTTTTGTCTTTAATGTACCCACCCATTAATAAATTTTCTTCAACTGTCATATCTGGAAATACAGAATTATCTTGAAGAATATAAGCTACCCCTACTGACTTTAATTTTTCAGCTGGTGATAAATTGGTAATTTCTTTTCCATCTATTTCTATTTGGCCTGAAAAAATATTTGTAAACCCATATATCGAATGAAGTATTGTAGATTTACCTGCACCATTTGGTCCAATCAAACATAGGGACTGCGCTTTGTTAACAAACAAATCAAAATTATGTAAAATTTCCATTTTACCATAACCTGCATTTAAATTTTTAATTGTTAGGTGAACTTCATTTGGAGATAATTTTTTTAAATCATCTGGAGTTGGTGCTTTCCCCAATACTTCATACTGATTTGACATTATTGTGCCCCCAAATAAGCATCAATCACACGCTTATCATTTTTAATTTCATCTGGAGATCCATTAGCTAACATCTTTCCATGTGCTAGACAAAATATGTCCTCAGCTAGTTGCATGATCACTTTCATATTGTGCTCAATAACCAAGAGTGTAATGCCAAAGTCTTGATTTACTTTAATTAATCTATCTATAATTCCATTAATTAAAGTTGGATTTATTCCAGCAGTTGGTTCGTCTAATAAAAGCATTTCTGGCTCATTCATTAAAGCCATTGCAAGCTCTAATAGTTTTTGTTGACCAAAAGATAAATCTCCTGCTCTCAATTTTCTTTTTTGATATAATCCAACGAAACTTAATAAATTTTCCGCTTTATCTGTTAGATCTTGAGGAATTTTGGAAAATATCTTGATTAAACTCTCATCACTTCCTTTATGACTAATTAACATATTGTCTATACAATTTAATTTTCCATAAATTCTTGTTTGCTGAAATGTTCTAAGCAAACCAAGTTTTGCTATTACAGGAACTGGTAACTCGGATACTTCTTTATTATTGAATTTAATTGATCCAGTATCTATAGGATAAGTTCCAACAATTGAGTTAAACAAGGTTGTTTTACCTGATCCATTTGGTCCAATTAAGCCAACAATATTTCCTTTTTCAACAGACATTGAAATATCAACATTAGCTTTTACACCACCAAAAGATTTGCTAACATTTTTTACTTCTAAGATACTCATTTTAGTTCCACTTGTGCTTTACGATCAGCTTCGTCTACGACTTCACCAAATCTCTCTGGGTATTTTTCTCTAAGCCATCCCATTAATCCTTCTGGAAAATAAATTACAATTACAACAATCAGCACTCCTAAAGCAACATACTGCCAGCCTAAGAAATAAGTCCAAAAACCTTCTTTGAATAAGTGAAAAAGAGTTGCACCAATAACAGGCCCCCATAATGTTCCTTTACCTCCAAGTATTGCCATCAAAACCATAAATACACCCATTTCTCTCCCATCAAATGCAACATCTGTAGAATCAATGTATCCAACTAATCCTCCCATAATCCCACCAGCTAAACCACAGAAGAAAGCTGATATCATCCAGCCAATAATTTTATATTTCATTGTCTGAATACCCATAGCCTCAGCTTTGTCTTCATTGTCTCTTATTGCATTCAGAACTAATTTAAACCTGGTTGAGTAAACTGATTTTACAGCAACAAAAGTTAATACAAGAACTAAAAAACTTAAAAAATAAAAAAATTGTCCTCTCGACTCTAAGCTTCCAATTTCAGGAAATGGGGGCGTTGTGAATCCTTGCCCTGCTCCAATAATTTCAATTCCCCCTGAAATTTCTCCCGCAGCCACTCCTAAACCCAAAGTACAAATCGCAAAATAATGTCCTCTAAGTCCTAAAATTGCATAACCAATTAAACCTGCAACTATTGTTGGTATAATTGCTGCTGCCAAAAGTCCAAATGCCATACCTTGAAAAAACTGGGTAGGTGAATGTACAAATGTTTTTTCCCCACCACTTTCTGTCCATTCTGCTAATGGGAAAAACATGCCCACTTGAACAGAAGCACAAATATACATTCCTAGACCATAAAAAAGAATATTTCCAAATGAGTTATAACCCATTTCGCCACCTTGAATATTCCAAGTTAAGGCTAAAACAATTAATATACAAAGAATTGATAATTGAACTTTAAATGCTGGAAGCATGAATGGTGCAAGAACACCAAAAATCAATATTGCAGCATATAAAATAATATTATTTTTCTTCACTTTAAATACTCTCTTTTTTTAGAAAGTTTAAATCTTCGATAAACTAAAATTAAAACTAATAATAAGAATACAGACCCAATTCTAAATTCTGTCCCCAAAATATAATCAGCAAATTCTTCAAAGACTCCTAAACCCATCCCTGAAACTGCAACACCAGGTAAATTTCCTAATCCTGCAATAATAACAATCATGAAAGATCTAATTGTATAAGGTAGTCCCATATAAGGATGAATTGTGAATGTGATAGCAACTAACGCACCAGCTACACCACAAAGTGCTGCATTAATTCCAAATGTAGCTGCATAAACTTTTTCAGTATCAACTCCTAAAATTTTTGCTGCTCTTGCATTTTGAGCTGTAGCTCTAATTGCACGACCTAGCTTTGATTTTTTCATATAAATAACAAGCCCTATTGCAAAAATAATACTTATAAGTGCTGAAAATAATTTAGAATTTGGAAGTGTAACTGAATTATTAAACAACATAGTTGTGCCAAATTCAGAATTTGCAAGAACGACATCTGCACCAAATGCAAAGTTCATTAACTGCATAAAAAGTATGCTTATCCCGAATGTAGCAAGTATCGAGATAAACAAATCTCTATCTACAACTTTATTAATAACTAATTTATAAAGACCAACACCCACAAAATACATTATGGCAGGAGCCACTATTACTCCTAAAGCAGGATGGATGCCTGAAAGGTACATAAAATATGTAATATAACCACCAAGAATTACCAAATCTCCTTGGGCAATATTTATAATATTCATTACTCCCCATTGAAGAGCCATTCCATAAGCTATAAGTGCAAACAAAATTCCAAGTAATATTCCATCTAATGATGCTTGAACCATTAATATTGGTACTTGAAATATAAGCAGATCCATAAGATTTTTGAAACTTTCTAAATAAAATTTAAAACTTTTTATATAAAAATGCCCCCTATTGCTAGGGAGCATTTTGCATATTAGATATTATCTTTTAGACCAAGAAGGAATTGGATGTATCAACTCAGCAGAAGCCCATTTAGTAGGAGCTACAACTTTATTTTCACATTTATCCCCATCACACATAACTTGGAATAACACCATTGGCTTATCAACATTCTGACCACCTGCTGCAAATTTTATGTTTCCATAAAAAGTTTGCATATCAGTAGCTGCCAAAGCATCTCTAACTTTTACTTTGTCAAAAGAGTTTGCTCTTTCAAATGCATCTTTGAAAACCAATAAAGCTGCGGAAGACTCAGCTGCTTGATATGGTGGTGCATAGTTGAATAGTTTTTTAAAGTCAGCATCATACGTCATACCGTCTTTAAAGAAATCATCCTTGTAGGTTAGTGTTTTATGCCATTGTGAAGCACATAATGCGTATTGTGAATTTTTACCATGTTGTTTTGATAATTTCGCAGCATCACAGTGTGTCATTGCAAGCATTGGTACATCAACTTTCATTTCAGCAATTTGTCTGATAGCTGTCAAAGCACCTTTAGTATGACCTGAAACCACAAGAACATCTGGTTTTACAGCTTTAACTTTTGCTAAAGTTGCTGCCATATCGTTAAGTTCTTTAGGTAACTTATCATCTATTACTTTTTTAGAGCCTGTTCTCTCGATTGCTTCCAAAACACCTAATCTAACATCTTGTGAAAAAGCATCTTGTTCAAAAGCCATTGCAACTGAAACTGGTTTACCACCATTTTTTTCAACTGCTAAATCTATAGCCACATCAAGATATAGGTTTGCTGGCGCGAGTACTGCAAATAGATATTTGTAACCTTTAGTAAATAGAGATCTAGATGCTCCATTGGCCTCAACCATTGGAACTCCATATTTCTCTGTTACAGGTGCAATTGCTTTTGTTAAACCTGAACTATACGGTCCTAACATATATTCAACACCATCTTGAGAGATTAATCTTTCTGCAAGTTGAGCTGCTCTTTTCGGGTTTGACTCATCATCATAATAAATGATTTCAAACTTATAAGTTTTTCCACCAACTTTTACTCCACCCATACTATTAATTCTGTCCACAGCCATGTTATAACCATTCTGTGTATGAACTCCGTTAGATGAGTATTTCCCAGTTAATGAAATAGCTGATCCTAAAATTATTTTATCACCAACAACTTTCGCGAAAGATATTGTTGATGAAGAAATTAAAAGAGCAATTGCAGAAACTAATGTAATTAGCATATTTCTGATTTTCATTTTATTTTTCCTATATTAGTTTTAAATTTAAAAATTAATTAAACTCCTAAATTTAAAAACAAACAAGTCTGTAATAAAGCTTGCGACTTAATACTTTTGAATAAAAGCTATAATTATTGCGATTACTATTAGTACACACGCCGAAATTGTATTTATAAATTTTGGATTTGCTTTTATCCAAATAATTAATTTTCTAGCAAGCACTGCATAAGCAATTAAAGATAAAAAATCTAAAACCACATACGTTGTAATTAAAATTAAGAATTGAACAATATAGTTTGAATTAAAATCAATGAATTGTGGAAAGATTAATGGAAAGAACATCCAAGCTTTTGGACTTGTTCCAGCAACTAAAAAACCATCTCTAAAAAAAGAAAATAAAGATTTTGATGAATTATTAACTGAACTTATATCTTTTGGTTTTGATTTATAAAGATCATAAGCAAGATATAATATGTAAGATATTCCAATCCATTTAAAAATATTTAAAAAATTTGGATTATCGACAAAAAAAGATCCAATTACAAAAATCACTAAGGTTGCTTGAATAAAGTTTGCGGTGATATCTCCAAAGGCAGTCCATATACATTTTTGAATACCATAATTCATAGAATATGAAATTATTACAATTCTAGGTGTCCCAGGGGTAATAAATAAAAATAAAATTATCTGTAAAAATAGAAAATAATTTAAGGGGTACATTTTAAGGAAGATAGTCCAAAAAAACCGGGAGCTAAAGATGGCTAAGATGGACTATCAAACTCCATAATATCATGCCCTAAAAAAAATGCATTAATCATTTTTTTCAAATATAAAGGATTTATGAAAAAAAAAGGTCACACCCCTATAACCAGGGTAAAAAATCCAGAGCCAAATGTGAATGACCCAGATTGGATAATTTGGGCAGCTTGGGCTGATCGGATCACCTTTGAGGAAATAGAAAAAAAGACCGGAAAGACAGAATCTGAAGTTATTAAAATTATGCGCAGATCAATAAAACCTACTTCTTTCAGATTATGGAGAAAAAGAGTAAATCAAAAAAGTATAAAACATAGAAAAAAATTTGAATATTCTAGAAAAGAAATAACTAGTAAATTAAAAAAGAATGATTATTTATAAGTTATGAAATCAGTTACCATTTATACAGGTCCACTTTGTAATTATTGTGAGGCAGCTAAAAGATTATTAACTAGAAACAATGTTGAATATAAAGAAATAAATATTGCAACAGTTGATGGGGCAATGGAGGAAATGATTTCAAAAGCTAATGGAAAAAGAACTATTCCTCAAATTTTCTTTGATGACCAGCACATGGGTGGTTATGACGACGTTAGAGCCTTAGAAAAAGACAATAAACTACAAGAATTATTAAAATAAAACGTAGTAAATTACCCAAAAAATTAAAGTATATTCAAAAAAACATTTAAAAAGTTCTACATTTTTTTTATTAAATTTATAATTAATAAATTTTTTTGAAAAATAAAACCCAATGTTTACTAATATAACACCAATGATAATTCCTAAAATTGTTAATTTGATTGAAAAGTTTTTGTAACCAAAATAACAAGCTGCAATTAAAGTAAACCACGAAACATTAGTGATAAAAATTTTAAAAATTATTCCAGCTTTTTTACTAAAAACTGATTGAGTTTTTATAATTGAATATGACCAAATAATGCCAATTAGAAAACTAATGTACTTAATAATCATCTATTTTTTTTGGTTTAAAAATTAAACAAACACCATTGTTACAGTATCTTTTGCCAGTTGGTTCTGGTCCATCCTCAAATATATGTCCATGATGACCACCACATTTTTTACAGTGGTATTCAGTTCTAGCATAACCTAAATGATGATCTGTTTTAGTTTCAAAAACATCGGGTAATGATTGATAAAATGATGGCCAACCAGATCCACTTTCATATTTAGTATCAGAGTTGAATAATTTTTCTTCACAATTGGCACAATGAAAACTTCCTTCTCTTTTTTCATGATTAAGTTCACTTGTACCAGCTAATTCTGTTCCCTCTTCAAATAAAACTAACTTTTGCTCTGAGGTTAAATTGGGATTGATTTTTTTTGTCATTGTTTATTCTATTATTCTTATAGGTTTACCATCTACACAAGCTTCTAGATCTTCAATCATTTGAGTATAAAAAATACTATAATTTTCTGCAGTAACATAACCGATATGAGGTGTCAAAAGTGCATTTGGTAAAAATCTCAATTTATTGCCCTCTGGTAATGGTTCTTTCTCATAAACATCTATACCAGCTCCTAAGATTACATTTGTTGATAAAGCTATAATTAGATCATCCTCATTAACAATAGGTCCTCTAGAAGTGTTAATTAAAAAGGCAGTTTTTTTCATTTGATCGAACTCTTTAATAGTAATGCAATCTTTATAGCGCTCTCCACCTTGTACATGAATTGAAATATAATCAGATGTTTTAATTAAATCTTCTTTGCTACAAGGAAGTACATCTAATTCTTTACATTTTTTTAAATCTAAATTTTCACTCCAGGCCATAACCTGCATTCCAAATGCTTTTGCAATTTTTGCAACTTGTGAGCCTACCCTTCCAAGACCAATTAAACCTATAATTTTTCCTTTTAATTCAAAACCAACGGTAGTTTGCCAATATCCTTGGTACATATTATCAATTTCAGTTTTAAGATTTTTTGATAAGCCCAAAATTAAAGCCCAAGTTAGTTCACATGTTGGGTTGAAATTAATCTCTGTTCCACAAACTATAATTTTTCTTTTTTTTGCAGCTTCTAAATCAATTGATTTGTTTCTTGTACCACTCGTAATTATGTATTTTAGATCATTAAGATTATCGATTAAATTTTTAGTAATTGGAGTTCTCTCACGCATAATTAATAATGCTTCAAAATCAGATAATTGCTCTATAGCATCAGCCTCATCTAAAAAAGGTTCACTGAAAATTTTAAACTCATATTTTCCAGATAGTTTTTTTAAATCCACAAACTCTTGTGAAACATCTTGATAATCATCTAGTATTGCAACTTTAAGCATTTGTAATTTTTTTGTTTGATAAAAATAAACCTAATATAATTAAAACAGAGCCAATGAAATGAAAAAATAAAAATTTTTCATTAAAAAATATCATTGCTAAAATTGTACTAAATAGAGGAATTAATGATAAAAAAATACCTGCTCTATTTGCTCCGATAATTGCAACAGCACCAGCCCAACAATAATAAGAACCAATACTTGGAAATATTGCAATATAAATTAAAATATAAAAAAGATTATTGTTTATCTCAACAGGTTTACCCTGAATTAAATCTAACAAAAATAATGGAAATAAAAATATTAATCCAAATGTACAAATTATATGAACAAGAGATAATAAGGACACATCAAAGTTTCTTTTTCTTAAATATGCAGAGTAAATTCCCCAAGCAATGATAGCTACAATCATGAATAAATCCCCTTTATTAAAATTTAAAGAGAGTAAAATATTCAGATCGAGTTTAGTAATGATAGCTAAAATTCCTAATACTGAAACTAGTAATCCTGACAATTGATAAATATTTGTTTTTTCAATTTTTAATAAAAAACAAACTAAAATTATTGTTACTGGAATAGCTGTGTTGAAAAGTGATGCATTAATAATTTGGGTATAGTTTAAAGCATTATAAGTGAATGAAGTAAATATACATACACTAGTAAAACCAAGGATTAAAAATAAAGATAAATTTTCTTTGATCTTATATTTTAATTTAAATATCTCTTTATAAGTAAATGGAAGTAATATTAACCATACTAAGCACCATCTTAAGAAGGCAAGTGAAAATGGGGGTATATTTTCTAAATAAGCAAATTTTCCAATAGTAAAGTTACCTGCCCAAAATAATGTTGCACAAACTAACATTAAGTATGCTTTGGTGTTCTTGTTCACCTAACTAAATCTTGATGAGCTATAAGGTTTTAAATCCAAATTAGTATTTTCGTTCGCTATCATTCCTGAAATTATTTTCCCAGAAATTGGTCCTAAAGTCCATCCTAAATGATGATGGCCAAAACAATAAAAAACATTTTTATGATTTTTTGATGGACCCATAACTGGAAGAAAATCTGGTAAAGATGGTCTAAAACCCAGCCATTCATCTTCATGTTCTGGTAAATCACCAAACATATATTTAGCATTATTAATTAAATTTTTTATTCTTGATTTAGATAATGCGTTATCTAAACCACCGAATTCAACTGTGCCTACAACTCTTAAACCTTGTTCCATTGGAGTTACTCCAAATCCACGATTAGAAAAAATTACAGGTCTGCTTAATAAATGATCAACTCCTTTAAAATGAACATGATATCCTCTCTCCGTATCCAGGGGAATTTTTTCATCTAGATTATCAGTTAATTTTTTTGAAAAAGCTCCACAAGCAATTACAGCTTTATCAAAAATATAATTTTGAGTTTCTGTTTTAAAAATTGGTTTTTCTTCATCAAAATTAATATCTTTGATATTAACTTTATTAAATTTTCCACCTTTTTGTAAAAATAGATCAAATAGTTTTAATAAAATTTTCTTAGGGTTTCTCGCATGTTTTGCATAAGGATAATAAACTCCAGCGTGATAAAAAGGTTTAATGTGGGGTTCTAAATCATGAATCTCAGATTTGTTGACGAGTTGCTGTTCAACACCTAGCTCATTTCGTATATTAATTTCTAATTCTCTGCTTTTCAAATCTTGATCGTTCCAAATATAAAGAATACCTTTATTCTCAACTAACCCCTCTAAATCAACCTCTTCAAACAACTCATCATAAGCTGGTAAAGCTAAATCTAAAATTTGATGCATATTTTTTGCAGTATGCATCATATTTTTTGTGGTGGAATTCATAATAAATTTCATAAACCATGGAATCATTTTGGGCACATAATTCCATTTTAATGCGAGAGGTCCAGAAGAACTTAAAAGCATAGCTGGGATATCTGCTAATACGTCAGGCCTATTAAGAGGAACTGAGGCGTATGGAGAAAAATGACCCGCATTTCCATAAGACGCCGCATGACTTCCTGGATTATCACGATCAAAGATTGTTACATTAAAGCCTTTTTTTTGAAGAAACAATGCATTTGAAACACCTTGTATTCCAGCTCCAATAATCCCAACTTTGATGTTTTTATTCATAGAAACTTATACAATTTAAAATTCAAAATTGTAGTGACAAATTATACTCATGAAAATTAAAAATTGTTAGGAAATTGCTTGCTTATGATTAATTTTAGCACTTAAAACAATTCCAAACCCAATCATAGTAGCGAGCATTGATGATCCGCCGTAAGACATTATTGGCAAAGGAGATCCAACTATAGGTAATAAGCCTAACACCATTGATAAGTTTACTACAATGTAAATAAAGATAGCAAAGGCAAAACCAAAACAGAAAAGTCTTGCAAAATTACTTCTTGATATAGCTCCAATCCTAATAATTCTTGCAATTATAATTATATAAAGAATTAAAAGACCAATAGATCCTAAAAACCCAAATTCCTCAGAAAATAAAGTGAAAATAAAATCAGTATGTTTTTCTGGTAAAAACTCTAGATAACTTTGTGTTCCCTTTAAAAAACCTTTACCATTTAATCCGCCTGAACCTATTGCAATTTTAGATTGAATAATTTGATATCCTGCTCCTAACGGGTCTCTATCTGGATCTAAAAATGTTAATATTCTTAGTTTTTGATAAGGTTTTAAAAAAGAGATAATAAAAGGTAATGAGATCAAAAAAACAATAAAAGAAACAAAAAAATATTTAATTTTTAAACCTCCTACCCATAAAATTATTAATCCACTTAATGCAATCAGAATTGATGTTCCTAGATCTGGTTGGGATACTACTAAAATAACAGGAACTATAATTATAGAAAGAGCCACAATAATATTTGTGAATGAGTTAACACTATCAATTTTAATTCTGTGATAGTATTTAGCAAGACATAATATAATACCTATCTTCATAAGTTCTGATGGTTGAAGCACTATAAAATATAAATCTATCCATCTTTGTGATCCTGAGGATTTAATTCCATCAATTGAAACCCATACCAAAAGCAAAATTATAATAAAATAAAGTAGATAAGAAGTAGTATGCCAAAATTTTATATTAAAAAAAGATATAATTATCATTAATGGAAAAAAAATAATTAATTTCATAAAATGACTTTTTGTATGGTAGAGCACTTCTCCACCATCAGTGGAGTACATAACGAATAAGCTTATTATTGAAAGTAATGTTATGCTAAACAACAATGTATAATCTAAATTTTTAACTTTTTGAACAAAAGTTAAATCTGAGTCTAGTCTATTATACTGAAACATCTAAATATTTATTTCCTCAGAGTTAGGCTGTTTTTCTCTTAGTTCATCTCTATCAATTATTAATTTAAAAAGTTCTTTTGCCATTGGTGCAGCTGCCTTACTGCCTGATCCACCATGCTCAACTATAATACTAAGAGCGTACCTTGGACTTTTGTATGGGCCATAAGCAACATACAACGCATGATCTCTATCTTTATAAGGTATCTGTTCTAATTTAAGATCCAACTCTCGTTCTCTTTTACTGATTCTTTTTACTTGAGCCGTCCCAGTTTTTCCAGCAAATTGATATTTAGGGTCATCAATTCTTGATCCATAAGAAGTACCCATAATTTCATTAGTTGAGCTAAACATCGCCTCTTGAATTATCTTTATATTTCTTTCATCTTTAAAAAGTTGATTATTAGAATTAAAAAAATTCTGTTCTTCCATAGACTTTTTAGCTTCAGCAAGATTTAATGGGTTATTATTTACTATAATTTTTGGTTTAATGGAGTATCCACCATTTGCAATTTGAGCTGTCATTATACATAACTGCAATGGTGTAGTTTGAACATATCCTTGGCCTATACCTGTTATTAATGTTTCTCCTAAAACCCAACCTTTTCCAAGATTATTCTTTTTCCAACTAGTATTTGGAAAGAGACCCTTTTTTTCATTTTCAAAATATTCACCTAAAACTTTTTCACCTAATCCAAATTTTTGAGCTGTAACTTTTAATCGATCAACACCAAGTAATCTTGCAATTTCATAAAAATATGTGTCGCAAGATTGCTTCATTGCATTATTTAGACTTACAACACCATGCCCTTTTTCTTTCCAGCAATGAAATGTTTGTCCATAGAGTTCTGTTTTGCCAATACATCGAACTTTAAAATTTGGGCTGATTATATTATTTTCCAGAGCTGATAAAGCTACTATTGGTTTTATAGTAGAGCCTGGAGAATAAATGCCTGAAAGTGTTTTATTGATTAGTGGTTTTAATGGATTGTTTCTAATTAACTCCCATTCATCCTTGCTAATTCCAAATAAAAATAAATTTGGATTATACGAAGGTGAGGAATACATGGCCACAACTTCTCCTGTATAAATATCCATTACACTTATTGATCCAGCTTTACCATCTAACAATTTAGCAGAGAGCTTTTGAACCTCCGTGTCCACAGTTAATCGTATTTTTGAACCCTGTTTGCCTTTTTGATATTCAAGTTGATTAATTCTTTTTCCATATGCATTTACTTCATATCTTTGAATATCATTTGTGCCGATTAAATAATTTTCTAAAGTTTTTTCTAATCCAAGTTTCCCCACCTTCATACCAGGTACAAATCTTTCTTGAATGATTTCATTTTGTAAAATATCATTTTCATTTGGTTGACTGACGTAGCCTAAAACATGAGTATAAATATCACTAAATGGATAATTTCTTGAAATTGTCATCACTGGCTTTACGCCAACTAAATCATATAAATAATTATTCACTTTTACAAATTCACTCCAGCTTAAATTTTCAGATACAATAATACTTTCCCATGGTTTTAATCTTTTCTTTAATTTTAAAATATTCGAAATTTTTTTATCACTTAATTGTAAGAGGGTTTTTAGTCTTGAAAGAAGATAATTGAAGTTTTCTACTTGTTCAGGAATTATATGAAGCTGATAAACTTTTAAATTTCCAGCAATCACATTTCCAAAATAATCAAAAATATTTCCTCTAGTTGGTGGCAACTTCCATTCTCTAATTCTATTTTTATCAGAAAGAGTTAAATATTTTTTATTATCACTAATTTGTAATGAAAATAATCGACTAATAATTCCTGTGAAGATTATAATTTTAGCTGCACCAATTATAAACATTCTTCTATTGATAATATCTTCTTTTCTAATACCTGAATTTTCTTTAATCATTTAATCTGAATGAAATTTTCTGGTTAATAAAATTGAAAAAGAAAAAAAATATTGGATATAATAAAAAAGTAAAACCTGTATTAATTAAATATTTTAGATAATCAATTTCAATCAAAAATATTAAATCTAATATTGAAACCAGAATTGAATTAATCAATAAAATTATAAATAAAAAGGATAGCCAATCATTAATAAAATTTGGGCTTAGAGTTATATTTCTAATGTAAGCAGTTGCAGTGCAAATCAAAAGATAACAAAAACTACTAATCCCTATTGGCATTCCAATAATCACATCATTGATAATACCTGCTAGAAATATAGAGACATATCCAAGATGGTCAGGATTTTTTAATGTCCAAAAAAAAATTAATATGTGAGCAAAGTTAAATGAGAAATACTCAATTTTTAAATAATTAAAATCAAAGTCATTAAAAACAGATAAAAATAACATTCCAATCGGAAAATATGAAAATATTATATTTGACAATGAGTTTTTATTTAATGAAGACATTAATTATTATCCTCAATATTTAGTGAAATTATTTTTACATATTCCAATTGTTTAAAATCAGAAAAAAAAACAATTTCATGTGGATTTATTCTGGAAATTTTACCTACTGGAAGCCCTGGCTTAAACAAGCCTCCTAAACCAGATGTATAAGCTATAATTTCTTGGTTATTAATATCATCACTATATTCTTCTTTTGTGTATTGAATTTTACCATTGGTGCCTCCAGTGCCTGAAACTACTGCCTGCATACCAATTGGTTCTAATACTACTGGTATTTTGCTATTTAAATCTGACAAAAGTAATACTCTTGAATTTGTAAAATTTACCTCAATAACTTTACCCACAAGATGCACTTCATCTACTACTGCCATACCAATTTTTAATTTGTCTTTAGTCCCCTTGTTCAGAATAATTGATCTTAAGAAAGGGCTTTCTTTATCTATTAAAACCCTAGCTAATATTTCATTAGAATTAATACTTTCATTGATTAAATCACGTAATTTCTCATTTTCCATTTTTAAAAAGTTATTAGTTAATTTTTTTTGTTTTAATTTTTCTAATTCTAACTCTAGATTTTTATAGTTATCATATACCTTTAGATGATCTTTGATTTGAGAATTAATTTTTTGTATTTTATTTTCAGGAGTTGAAATTAAAAATGAAGCCCTATATGTAAACTCATTTATTCCAATTTTAATAAGTTGAATAACTTTAAAATTATAATTACTTAGAATAATTACTAATATAGATAAAAATAATAAAGTTAATAATGAAAATTTTTGTTTATCTTTTTTTTTTAAAAATGCAGATCTAAAGGCTATTACAAAATCATCTCTGCTCGTAGCCATTTTTTTTAATATTCAGATAACATAGTAGAAAAAGTTTCTTCTTGATCCAAAGCTTTTCCAGTTCCGACTGCAACGCATGATAACGGGTCATCTGCAACATGAACTGGCAAGCCTGTTTCTTTTGAAAAACGTTTATCAATATTTTTTAGCAAAGCTCCACCTCCAGTTAATGTTAAACCCATATCAACTAAATCAGCTGATAATTCAGGAGGAGTATTTTCTAATGCTTGTTTGATTGCATTGATCATTTCTTTCATAATATCATTTAATGCCTCTGAGGTATCTTCTTCGGTAATATTTACTTCTTTAGGTGTACCTGATCTTAAATCTCTACCTTTGACTGGATATGTGTTCGTACCTGATGGTATTGCTGTACCCATTTCCTTTTTAATTTTTTCTGCAGTAGTATCACCTATTAATAAATTATATTCTTTTCTCATATAATTTACTATTGCAGTATCCATTGCATCTCCCGCAACTCTCAAAGATTTCGAATATACTAACCCTCCTAACGACATAACAGCAATCTCACTAGTTCCACCACCTATATCCACTATCATAGATCCTGTTGCTTCAGAGATTGGAAGACCAGCACCTATTGCAGCTGCAATCGGCTCCTCAATTAATTGAACTCTTCTTGCGCCAGCAGCAAGTGCACTATCTTGAATAGCTTTTCTTTCAACAGGAGTTGATCCTGTTGGAACACAAATTAAAATTCTTGGATTTGCAAATGTACTTCCTTTATGAACTTTTTTTATGAAGTGTTTTATCATTTCCTCAGTTACGATAAAATCTGCAATTACTCCATCCCTTAAGGGTCTTATGGCGCTAATATTTCCCGGAGTTCTACCAAGCATTGTTTTAGCTTCGTCACCAACTGCTAAAACATTTTTTTTCCCACTTTGTTCAACTATTGCTACAACAGATGGTTCATTTAAAACTACACCTTGACCTTTTAAAACAACTAGCGTGTTAGCTGTTCCAAGATCAATTGCCATATCCTGACTCCAAATTTTTTTAACTTTGTCAAATAAACCCATTTTATATACCTTTTACCTTTTGTTTTTCTTGCTCCATTGGAGCCGTTTTATCTCTTTTAATAATCATTTTATTTAGCGCATTAATATAAGCATTTGCTGATGCAACCAGTGTATCTGTGTCAGCAGCTTGCCCAACAGTTGTTTTTCCTTTTTCCTCAATTTTAACACTTACTGTTGCCTGAGCGTCTGTTCCTTCAGTTACAGCATGAACTTGATAAAGCTGTAAATTAACCTCATGCGGATAAAGTGTTTTTATACATTTAAATATTGCATCAACAGGTCCATCACCAGTTTCTGAAGCTTGCTTTATATCTCCATAAACATCTAAAGTCATTTCTGCTTTTTGTGGTTCACCAGTACCCGCATATACTTTTAATGATTTTAAGTTGATAGCATTTACTTTATTATCAATAATTAAACTATCATCTACTAATGCGATAATATCCTCATCATAAACATGTTTTTTCTTATCTGCTAAAACTTTAAATTTTGCAAATGCATTACTAACTACATCATCGGTAAGGTCTGGATAACCTAAACTATTCATTTTATCTTTAAAGGCATGTCTTCCAGAATGTTTACCCATTACTAAAGAAGTTTGTTTAACTCCAACACTCTCAGGTGTCATGATTTCATAAGTTTGTCTATTTTTTAACATTCCATCCTGATGAATTCCTGCTTCATGAGCAAAAGCATTTTTACCAACAATTGCTTTATTATATTGAACAGGAAAACCTGTTGCATTAGATACAATTTTTGATGCTTTATTTAATAAAGTTGTATTAATTCCAGTATCATAGGGCATTAAATCTGGTCGTGTCTTAATTGCCATTACAACTTCTTCTAAAGCAGCATTACCGGCTCTTTCACCTAAACCATTTATAGTACATTCAATTTGTCTTGCCCCTGCTTGCACTCCAGCTAAAGAGTTTGCAACTGCTAAGCCTAAATCATTGTGACAATGAGTAGATAAAATCGCTTTATCAATATTAGGAACTTTATTTAACAATGTTTCTATTATCGATGTAAATTCAGATGGTATTGTGTATCCAACTGTATCTGGGATATTTATTGTTTTTGCTCCACTTTTAATAGCAAGTTCTACAGTCTTGCACATGTAATCCATATCCGTTCTTGTTCCATCCTCACACGACCATTCTACATCATCAGTAAATTTTCTTGCATAACTAACATGTTTTCCAATTGACTCATAAACATCTTCTGGAGACATATTTAGTTTGTGTTTCATGTGTAGAGGACTTGTTGAAATAAAAGTATGAATTCTAAATCTTGGAGCATGTTTTAATGCTTCGTAAGCTCTATCTATATCTTTTACAGAATGTCTTGAAAGACCTGCTGGAATAGAATTTTTTAAAATTTTACTTACTTCTGAAACAGCTTCAAAATCTCCAGGGGATGCAATAGGAAAACCAGCTTCAATAATATCAACTCCTAATTCATCAAATACTCTTGCAATTTGAATCTTTTCTTCCAGACTCATAGAAGCACCCGGTGACTGCTCACCATCTCGCATCGTAGTATCAAATATAAAAACTCTATCTTTATTGCTCATATCTATATATTTAAGAAAAAAGATAATACAATCTATAGGAGAGATTGCAAAATAAATGTTAAATTTTACATAGAGGCGCTGACCGATTTAGGTCTAGGTACAAAAACTAACTCTTGTCGCTATCAACTAATTTTTTCTTACCAATCCACGGCATCATAGCTCTAAGTTCTGCACCAACTTTTTCCACAGAATGCTCAGCTAATTTAGCTCTAGTTGCAAGAAAGTTTTTTTGACCATTTTTACATTCATCCATCCATTTTTTAGTGAATTTTCCAGATTGAATGTCAGCCAAAACTTCTTTCATTCTTTTTTTGGTTTCTTCTTTCTTTACAACTCTAGGCCCTGAAACATATTCACCATATTCTGCTGTATTAGAAATTGAATAGTTCATATTAGCAATTCCACCTTCATAAATTAAATCTACAATTAATTTAACCTCATGAACTGTCTCAAAATATGCCATTTCAGGTTCGTAACCTGCTTCTGTTAAAGTCTCATATCCACTTTTTATTAATTCTACTAAACCACCACACAAAACAGTTTGTTCTCCAAATAAATCTGTTTCTACTTCATCTTTAAATGTAGTTTCAATAATTCCAGATCTTCCACCACCTACTGCTGAAGCGTATGATAACGCAAGATCTCTGGCTTTTCCTGAGCCGTTTTGGTGAACGGCAAACAGACATGGAACACCACCACCTTTTTCATATTCACTTCTTACAAGGTGCCCTGGTCCTTTTGGAGCAACCATAAAAACATCTAGGTCTTTTCTTGCTTTAATCAAATCGTAATGAACGTTTAACCCATGTGCAAAAGCAACACTGGTTCCTTCTTTAACTCTTTGTTCAATATGATTTTTATAAATTTCAGCTTGTAATTCATCTGGTGTTAAAATCATAACCACATCTGCCCATGCAGCTGCATCTGATAAATTCATAACTTTTAAACCTTTAGACTCCGCCTTGGCTGCACTTGAAGATCCTTCTCTTAAAGCTACAACAATTTCTTTGACTCCACTATCTTTTAAATTCAAAGCATGTGCATGTCCTTGGCTTCCATATCCAAAAATTGCAATTTTTTTATTCTTAATTAATTCTACATCTGCATCTTTTTCATAAAACATTTTCATTTTATTTTTCTCCTTTTAATTAGTTAAATATTTCTGCACCTCTGGTCATTGCTACCGCTCCAGTTCTTGAGACACTTATCAGACCAAGCGATTTTAATTTTTTTGTCATATTGTCAATCTCTCTACGTAATGCTGTAATTTGTATTACAGCAGATTTTGTTGATTGATCTAATATAACTGGATTGTATTTTTTACAAGTATTTAAAACTTTCTTAATTTTTGCATTATTTCCAAGGATTTTAAGTAATGCCATTTCTTTAAAAATGACATTTTTATCTTCTCTTTTAAAATTGGCAACTTTATGAACAGGAACTAATTTTTTAAGTTGCAGCACAATTTGCTCAATCACTTCGGGAGTTCCTGTAGTTACAATAGTGATTCTTGATAAATTATTTTTTTGATCAACTTCTGCTACAGCAAGTGACTCAATATTATACCCTCTTCCAGAAAAAAGACCTACTACTCTAGACAGAACACTTGCTTCATTATCTACCCAAACCACAATTATATGGGTTTCTAATTTACTTTGTTTACTTGGAGTACTATATGCAGATTTAGATTTTGCCATTTAAACTAACGCTTTACCCTTACCTGTAATTTTATTTTCCTCTTGGTCTTTTGGACCTAATAACATTTGATTGTGTGGTTTACCCGATGGGATCATGGGAAAACAGTTCTCTGCTTGATCTACATGACAATCAAATATTACTGGCCTATCAACACTGATCATTTCCTCAATTTTATCATCTAATTCGTCAGGATTTTCAGCTCTAATACCTACACATCCGTAAGCCTCAGCTAATTTTACAAAATCTGGTAGGGCTTCAGAATAGCTTTCTGAGTAATTTTTTTCATGAAGTAATTCTTGCCATTGTCTTACCATTCCCATGTATTGGTTGTTTAAAATGAAGATTTTTATTGGCAAATTATATTGAATTGCAGTTGATATCTCTTGCATAGTCATTAAAATTGAAGCTTCCCCAGCCACATCAACTACTAATTTTTTAGGATTTGCTACCTGAACTCCTATTGCAGCAGGTAAACCATACCCCATAGTACCCAGACCACCTGAAGTCATCCATCTATTTGGCTTATTAAATTTATAATGCTGCGCTGCCCACATTTGATGTTGACCAACTTCGGTTGTTATAAAAGTGTCTTGGTTTTTAGTTAATTCATAAAGCCTTTGAACAGCGTGTTGTGGCTTAATTATTTTATCACTATTAATAAAGTTTAATGATTGTTTTGTTTTCCATTTTTCTATTTGTTGCCACCATTTTGAAATTTTTTGTTTATTTGATTTTTGTAAATTGATGTTTTTCTTTTTTAATGTTTTTGTTGTTGAGCTAATAACATCAGCTACATCTCCAACGATTGCTAGATCTACTTTTATAATTTTATTGATTGATGATGGATCAATATCAATATGTACTTTTTTTGACTTTGGAGAGAACTCATCAATTTTACCAGTTATACGATCATCAAATCTTGCACCAATATTAATTAGTAAATCACAATCATGCATGGCATTATTGGCTTCATAAGTTCCATGCATTCCAAGCATTCCTAAAAATTGATTATCATCACCAGGATAAGAGCCAAGACCTTGCAGTGTTGAA
>Ga0257114_1001136_pt1 | contig 19385 bp, 20 predicted proteins | sample SI112_10mmetaG_FD_190149 | JGI IMG/M metagenome (GOLD analysis project Ga0257114, IMG submission 190149) | Marine microbial communities from Saanich Inlet, British Columbia, Canada - SI112_10m | ecosystem: Environmental > Aquatic > Marine > Inlet | place: Canada: British Columbia | collected...
GCTAATGCAGAAGCCACATCAGATGAACATAGGATAAAGTTACCTTTTCCTCTACGTGTTTGTTTTGCGATTACATTAGATTCACGTTCGATCTGCATAATCAGACCTTTGAACTTCTCTACTGACCAACGACCATCTGCATCTGTTGATAAATCAAAGATACCTTGGATACCGACGTTAGTTGATAATGCACCAGTTTTAGCTTGGCTGTTGATTGAGCGAATTACTTCACGGTTAATCTCAGCTAAGATTTCTGTTGACAAGATGTTAGCTAATTCAGTTTCAGCGTCTAAGCCGTGAATTGCTTTCAAGTCTTGTGCAAGCTCTAATGAGTATTCAGCTTTCAAAGCGCGTGATTTTGCAGTCACAGTAGCTTTTTCAATTGTGAAACCCATTTCATTGAAAGTAGAAGATGTGTTACCTAACGCTTCAGCATCGGCTGTTGGCATACCGCCACCGAATGTTGGACCTGTACGGTCATTGTCGATTGAGCTATCACTATTCGAGTCTGTAAGACCGCTCAAGCCTGATGCAGAAGCACTTTGTGCCGCAGATGAGTCACCAGAGAATGTTGTGTCTGCTTCATTGAATAAAGCTTCTGTTGAACCAGTTGTACCGGCTGTATAACGTGACTTCATTGCAAAGATCAAGCCTGTTGGACCTGTCATTGGTTGCACGCCGCATAAATCGTATGCGATCATGTTTGGCATTGAGCGACGTACTAAAGAAATTAGTACCGGATCCCAATTAGCTGCAGAAGACGCAACGTTGTTTGGTGTTTCTGCTAAAAACCCTGATTGAGACCGCTCTTCATTTAGTGCGATTTCTTGGTTTTCTAAAGTGACAGCAGTAACCGAACGGCGATGCTTGTCTTTGATTGAAGGCGCAGATTCTTCATTAAGAACCGGTGCCCATTTTTTGACTAAACTGTCGTATGATTCCATCATTGGATATATTCCTGTAAATTAAATTATTGAGTTGATTTGATTGCGGCAACATAACGCTGCATTGATTCTGATAACTCTACCTGAGTAGTTGTGTCATCTTCAATCAATTCTTCGCTTGTTGTAGCTTTTTTGGCAAAGACAGATTCTTTGATGGTTGCAACTTTATTTGCAAATTCATCATCGAAATCGTAACCTTCGACCATAGTGCGTAATTTGTCAACTTGTGTTTCAGCTAAATCACCTGACGCTTCACGGATAACCGCTTCACGTAAATGGTGTGCAACTTCAGCTTTAGATGCAAGTAATTGCTCTGTAGCCTCGTTTAATTTTTCTGATAAAGTATCAACATTTTCTGCAAGTTCATCTACTAGATCAACTTTGGCTTCTGGGACGTCTACATAAGACTCAGTGAACAAGGTCTTTAAACCTGCCATAAAGTCTTCTGCTATTTCCGCACGGAGACCTGATTGGATTGCCAATTGGTTCTCTTCTACCCAAGTTTCAACAACGTAGTTGAGATAGCTATCAACTTTTTCAGTAAGATCTGCTTTATGGGCAGTTATTTCTTCATCAAGTTGAGTGGCATATGATTCTTCCAAACGATCAACTTCTTCTGCAAGCTTTGCTTTCACATTAGCTTCAAAGATAATAGTTGCTTTAGCTTTAAACTCTTCTGAAAGAGTAGCCTCAGATTCTACTAATGAGTTAAGTTCGTCATGGAAGTCTACTTGTAAATCTGCAGCTTCTGTGGCCATCGCTTTGTCCATCTTTTCAGGTTTATCTGAATTTGATTTATCACCCTTGCGCTTTTTAGCTTTAGGGCTTTTGCCTTCTGCGGATTTGATTGAAGCTATTGAGGCTTCTTCTGCGTTTTTTGGATCGTGAGCTTCTTCGATTTCATTCTCGTCGAGCACCACATCCTGGTCTTGCATTTGATCAGTCATGTATGACTCCTAATAAGTTATATTTTTCAGTTCCGAGAGGAAATTCTTAAACTCACGAGTCTGTACCTCATAGAGGTCAGCACGTGAAGCCTTTTTAATTTCAGTCTCCATTTTTTCAATTACTTGAGATTCAATAATACCGTTGTTCCAAATCCACTCCACACCTTCCATAATTCCATTGACAAAAGCCGTTGGAGCTGAAGGATCCTGTACAATATCAACTGTACTAAGAATGAAGTCGTCTTTGACATACATTGCGCCGTTACGATTCTCAAGACTACCCATACCACGAGTTGACACACCTAGTTGAACGCCGCCATCAAGTAGACCTTTTACAATCTTCCCCATAGGAGTTTCCAATATGCGTGCTTTTCCTACAACATCATTTCCATTCCAATCAAGGCTTTCTATGATGTGTGAAACTTTATCAAGATTTACAGTGGGACCTTCTGGATGATTGAGTTCTCCAACTGCGCGTCTTGTTTTTACTTGTTCTTTAACATACTTATTAACGGCTGATTCCATGATCTTCCGTGGATAAATACGTCCATTTCTATTCTTTGATTCTGATTGCATAAAGACACCTTCAATAAAGTGGTTTTTACCACCATCTTCTTTGGCTTCTGAAAAACATTCAAGATTGTTATCTGTATATTCTGCAATCAGTTTCATTCTATTTACCTGTCTTTAATTGTTTAATGAACTCTTTAGCCATCTTTTCAGCAGTCTTCTGATTAGGAAAACTGTCAAACTTGTCGCCGTCTATAGATACGTCTACCATACCTTTTTTATTAGATGTGAATACAACAGGGTACCCATTAATCTTTTTAGTTTTGGATTTAAGTCCAGCTTTTAGTTCTTTTAGAGTTTTCATTGTAATCTCGTTTAGTTATCTTTATTTATACAAAAAAGAATTTGTAACTTAATTTTTTTCTAATCTTCATCGTCATCATCGTCATCATCGTCAAAATCTTCCTCTGTTTCATCATCGTCATCATCATCATCTATTTCTAAATCTTCAGGATCAACATCATTTATATCGTCTTCATCATCTGGTAATTCTCCAAACATATGTGATGCCGCAACGATTTTTTGTTGTTCTAAAGCGTCTCCGATGCGTTGACCCATCATTTGTTCAAAGCTACCTTCTGCTGCATTAAAATCTTTATTTACGATATTGTCTATAAAATCTTCTGTACTCATTATAATCACCTTTGTTTATTCGTCTTCTTTTTCATCAGACTGATTACTATTGTTTACTTCTTTATCTTCATCTTCTTTATCTTGTGGCTCTTCAACTTCACCTGCTTTTACTTCAGCACCAATTTGATCGCCCATTTCTTTAATCTGCTTTTCATCAAAGTGAAGAACATTTTTCATAATCCATTCTTTAGAGAAGTATTCACCAGCATATGATTGAACTTCATTCAATATACTTAAGCGTCCCTGTAGAATTTCTGCTTCTTTCAATTCTGTAAAGTGATTGTCACGAACAAAATCAATATTGATATTAGATTTCCAATTTTCCCAATCTTCTTCTACTATAATTTGTTTTAAAAGTAGTTGCTTCTTTAATATATTTAAGAACAAAGTAGAAAAACGACGACGTATTTTGTCGATAAACTTTTGGAATTTAAGTTCTTCTCTGCTTATTTCAGACGATCTACCTAATTGGAAAGTAGATTCTTGCTCTAACCTTTGTACGGGAACATTTAATGCACGATACAATTTCTTTTGAAAGTAAATAATGTCTTCAATTTGACCTAGATTATCACCACCAGGCAGTGTGCTAATTTCCGTACCTTTACCACCCTCACGACGCGGAAGCCAAAAATCTTCTAACATAGACATATGTTTGCGATCATCTTTGACTTCACCAGTGCTTGCATCATAGACAATTTTGTTCTTATAACGAGCCATGATGTTTTTCATATATTCTTCGGCTTTACCACGCGGTAGGTTACCAACATCAACATAGAATATTCTGCGTTCAGGTGCACGCGCCAAACGATAGATGACCAATGAGTCTTCCATCATTCTTAATTGATTAATAGGCTTTAATGCCTTATGTAGATAAGATACCACTTTTTTGCGACGTTCATCAAGCAATCCAGATGTTACATAGCTTATTGCATCTACACTTATTTTAACAACGTTTCCAGTAGTCTTTCCAGGCTTGTCTTCATAGACGAAAAATTCATTTACTTTCTCTACAACATCAGCATTAGTAAGACTATCTTTCTTTTTCTTAATTTCTTTTACTTTGCGAATTTTAGTCGCATCAATAGGACGAATTTCTTGTATTCCGCCTTTTAAGTTTTCTTCATTTACGACTAGGTGATGAACTATTCTTCCGTCAACATACCAACGTTTAAACATATCAGAACCTAAATCTGAAAAGTTTAACATAGAAACAATTTGATCAAATTCATTAAAGATTTGTTTCTTAACTTTTTCACTCATACCTTTGATTTTATCAAGGTTTACTTTGACAGGAGCTTCAAGTTCAGATACGCTTATCGCTTCATTACAGATCTCGTCAATTGCCATATCCACTTCTGGATGCATACCAACTGCCCTATATCTTTGTACTAACTCTACTGAGCCTTTCGCGTTGTCCCCTTCAAAATCAATGTACTGACCTGTATGTGAACCAGATGCAGTTACATAACCAGCACCATCATCGTCGATAGGTGGTACAATTGAGGGTAACTTTATTTTAGCCTGTGCATTTTTTTCTGCTTTACGCAGTTCAAAACCAAATAATTTAACTATTGGACCAGCCATAATATATCCTTCTAAGTGTAATTAAAGAGGGGCAAGTTAATCACCCCTCTAATATCTTTATTTATAATAGTTTTTTAGCTAGTTACGCCAGCTGCTTCCCAATACTGTACTTGGAATTCAACTTGGAATTCCTCAATAACATCAGTAGATCCATAACTAAGATCTATTGGTGTTATATTTGTAGGAAAACAACCACGGAAGTTGTACGTCTTAAGTGATGAACCATCTTTATCAAGTTGTTCAACAATAAGATCTGCTGAATAATCATTTACGTTTGTCAAGCCAGTGTTTGCTTGATGATTATTCATACCATTCATCCAACGTTCCATTGAGTCGCGTATAGCAAAGTCTGTATCATTAATAATAGTCGGTGACCATACATCAAATGTACGATCTCCAGCCATTTTTACCTGTCGTCCACGAAATGGCACTATGATAGTACCAAGTATAGACCCAGGAAGTTGTGCCGCTGAACATAAGAATGATGTAATTTCTACATCACCTTGTGCATAAGCAGGAAAGTTTATGGTCGCTTTGAATAGATTTGGTCTAGCTCCGCCACCTCTTAGTTTTGACTTAAAGTCATCAACGCCTAATATTGCCATTTTTTAATATCTCCCTTAGACCGTGCCAACAACTTCTTCGAAGTCTACACCAGTTCTAACAGCTACGAAATTTAGTGTAACGTAGTTGATTGAACGTGCAGGCTTGATGAAGATATTTGCTATGAATTCATTTCTATCTATAACGGCTGCGGAGTTATTTGATTCGTCACAAACAACACGGAAATCTGTAATACCGCGACGACCTTGGATTTCTCTCAAGAAAGGTTCTACGATGTTTACAAATTCTGCACGTGTAAATTCGTCATTGAATTCAAACATAACATTTCTTGCAGCAATTGCAATTGCTCTTTCCATAGTCAGGAACAAGCGACGAACGTTGATACGATCAAAAGCTGATGGTCTGGCTAAGAATGTTTTATCACCAAATAACAATACGCCTTGACCAGGAATATTTGCAACTGGATTAACACCAGCTTTATATAGTGTGTCTCGTTCTGCTTTAGTCGGAGAATATGTTAAGGCAGTTATACCTAAAACTGAACCACGTCTTTGACCAGCTGGTGAAAACCAAGGTGCCGCTTGAAGATCAGATGATGCCATAATACCCGCAACCGACGATGCGTCTGGAATTTGGATATATTGGTCATTATACTTGTCATATACTTTAAGATAGTTGTTTGAAACTACCAAGTAAGACGATCTTGTAAACGTGTCCGTTGTTACGATTGAAGTTACAACAGGTGTTGATGCGTTCACAACTGCGGCTCTATTAGGTGATGCCACTACCAGACAATCTTTACGTGTAGTTCCAGCAATTACAATCATGTTATTAACAACAGTTGTCATATCAGATTGTGCTGACATACCAGGAGCGATTAAGAAGTCAACAGTAATTGTGTCAACGTCACTAAACAATGCCATACCTGTGCCATACTGTGTTGGAGTAAGTGTGCCTGAATCAGTACCGCCAGTTAGACTAGATGTTATTGGAGCAGTAGCAGATGCTTGATATGTTGTACCTTGAGCAGCGTTACCAGCATTAGTCAGTGCAGCTAATGTGCCTTCAAAAGTTGCAAGGTAAACATATTTAGATGCGCTATTAATTACGTCTTTAACATAATTAGAAGATCCGTCTGGAGATTTTGCATCAGATGCAAGAGAAACAAATGCGTAACGTTCTAGTATAGTACCAGGAGTTCCTGTAAATAAACCGTCCTCATCTATAACCGCAACGTGTACTTCATCATTTACAGCACTTCTTGCTAACGCATAATCGGATGTTATTGGTGCTGAATCAAAAGCCCCTCTTTGACCCCATACTGAAAAGTATGTGCCACTTGAATCTGAGCCTGCTGGACATAAAGAAACTCTCAAAGAGTTACCTAGTGCGCCTGGGTATCTTGCAATCCAACCACCAGCGTTTGTGTCACCAGAGTCAGAACCAAACGTAGTTGATAATGAGTCGAAGTGCTCTTCTTCCCTTACAAGTAAAGATAGCCCTGCGGAGTTTGCATTATATGCTGCCGACGTAGCTTCTCGTACCACTTGTAGAGAACTTGAATATTTTAAATAGTATGCGGCAGACAGAAAGTCTACAGCATTAGTAGATGACGGGGAGGCGAATGTCGCCGCAAGATTAGCTTCTGTATCTATCAGAGTAGCTTTTCTAACTGGTCCCCATCTAAAATCGCCTACAAATGCGCCTGTTGTCGATTGTACGTTTGGCACTACGCCAGTTAAATCAACTTCTTTGACCACAATTGCTGGGGATTCTGATGGACTGAATATTGCCATGTATAGATCCTTTTCAGATATTTATTAATAAGTTTTCATAATACGAGTTCTTTATCATTATGTATATTTATAACATTTTAATATTGTCCAAATGCCCACTTCTTTTCGTGACAATGATAACATATTTTACATGGTTCTGTGTAATTATTTGTTCTTTCAGCATAATACGTACATGACCAACTTTCTTTAATATATCTTTCAGGTAAATTTAATTGTTTAAACAAAAGAGCTATATCTCGTTTGTCCATATGAGCAAAAGGTCTATAGGTTTTTGCACCAGTTGCATGATGTATTTGATATATAGCATTAGTCTTATCCACTCTCTTTTCATCTTTATACATATCGCCCCAACTATTAACAATATCCCAAGAAGGTAGCGCAGTAAGACCAGTTATAATTATTTTTAAATCCTTGTACTTTTCATACATTTTCTTATCAAAAATACCATGAACTTCATGTTGTTCATTAATACCGTCCTCTTCCCAATGAAATACTTCAATTTCTTTTATATCAAGATTTGGGTGTTTAATTCTTGCATCAGATAAAATATTTTTGGTGATAGATGCAGTGTTTGTCACTCTACTACCAATAGATTGCATAGGGAGAATAGAGACATTTGGAGATATTATATCACATATATAAAATAATAAAACCAATGAATCTAATCCACCAGAAATACCAACACCAACCATTCCAGAATCAGGTAAATCCATAATTTAAAATCCCATATTCACCTTAACGTCTTTATCAATTTTCCATACACCTATGTCTTCTTCTAGTATATTACTTTCGTCGTCTTGACCATCGTTTATAAACCCGAATGGCACTAAATCGTTTTCAATCTCTTTCATGCGTTGTTCAAACATCATTTCTTTTAGATTAACATCAGTAAGTTCTTCAAAATTATTACCCACGGCAAAATATCCAAACAACACTAGGTTCATCATTAAGTCGTCATGGTTTCCTTCTGATGCTTCATATGATGAACCTCTAGCTACAAAAGTTGACATCTCTAATATAGTTTGAGGGTCTACAATATCTAACTTTCCGTGTTCAATAATGTCTTTAATTGCAGAACAACCAATGCGTTTTGTTTTCCTATTCATCTCTACACCAATGCGATCAGCCCTTATTAGAGAATCCATATGAAGGTTTTCATACTCTAAGTCATTATATAGACCGTTACAAACTAATGAACCTTGATCGTTAGCCTCAATAATAGTATAAGCCTCATTGTAGAGATTTGCATACTTATAAATAATTGTGGGGTAGAGGATAGGTGAAATAGTATTACAGCGATAAACAGCAACCTGTTTAAAAGGTCTTTGGCTAATATCGATCAAATTAAATGTGCTATAGTCCAGTCCTCTACCTTTTGATACATCAACTAGCATTATGTAACTATGTTTGGGATCAGGACTTTCATACATTAAAAGACTACCACCTTCTAACACTTGTATATGAGGTTTAGCTCGTTGTTCTAATAGATGTTCTGCTGAAATTAAAGTAGCACCCGTACCAAAAAAAGTGTTACCAAATTCTTGATCAAATTGTAATTGGCTTGTATTACCAATAGTCTTGTCTTTCCATTTTTCATCACGACCAGGAACGTCCCACCAATCAACTCTGAATGGCACAAATTCATTTGCGTTCTGCATAGCACCTTCCCAAATTTTATGGAACATATTACCTATACCATTAGCAGTAGAAGTGATAATAATCTTTGTGTCTTTACCGGATGAAACAACTGGATATGTAGATGTGTAAAATTCTGCGGCACGTTCAACAAATGCAAACTCGTCTAAGTATAACAGGTTAACAGACATACCACGAATCGAGCTACCACTAGTTGCGGCTGCAACAATTCTGCTTAAATTAGAAAATTCTAAAGAACCTTTATTTAAAGCCTTTGTTCCTGGTTGTAAAAAGAAAGGTAAATTTTCTAACATCAAAGTAACTCTTGCCAACATTTCACGCGCAGTAGCACCTTTGTTTGCCAAAACAGCAACAGTTTTCTCGGCATGAAATATTGCATACCATAACAAGTAAGCAACAGAACTTATTGATTTTCCAGACTGTCTACAGGCAAGTACAATAGAAAATCTATTATTTTGAAAATGACTAAACATTTCTTCTTGATACGGATACAAATCAAATGGAACAAGTCCTCTATCTAGGCTAATAACCTTACAATACGTTCTTGCAAAATAAGAAGCATCGTGCATACACTTAGCATACTCTTTGACTTGCTGTTCAGACCATTCTTGCACAACGTTGTCAGCTTTAACTTGTCTATTACCATTATAACTTTTACCCGTATCCATCACAATAGTCATTATCAATCCTTGTCTGGTAGTATGTCTATAACATCATCATCTTTTTTATGTAAATCTAATAACATTTTTTGTATATCTGTAGTAGAACCAACTATTAAATTATTAGTTGTTCTATCAGTCGGAGTATCAGAAATATCTTTTTTCTTAATATCCTTTTTCTTTTTGTGTAGATCTAATAGATTGCTGTTGACATCTGCCATTGTTTTCATTAAGCCAGAGAGGACTTCAAATGCACGAGGGTGTTCTGTTGATCTTGCAACTTCTATCATATCCTCTAAGGCCGCTGAACCTTTTACTAGGATGTCGTGATAAGTTTGTCTTGCATATTCAAAATCATTATTTACATTATCAGATGAATCAATCATGCGCTATCTAAAGCTCCATAGAATGTTGTCGTAAATCCGTAATCACTATCTGGACTTGCCGATGCTGGGTCAGGTACTACTCTGATTGTTGAAACTAACTCATCAGAGTCCTTTATACCACTATTTATAGTGTGTAATTTCATGTCTGCTTGACGTATAATCTTACCAGTCGTAACAGGACCATAGAAATTAATTTTCATTTCAAAGTCTAAAGTGTAAAGAATACTACGTCTTTGCTCTAAAGCACCTTCATAGTCGTCTGTGAATGAAACACTCTGCAAAGAAATAGGGCTGTCTTCTAATATATCTTCACCTGCAATAGGCTTTATTGTTAAAGTATATTGTGGAGCAAAGTAAGGAACAATCTGTTCAACTATTTGTAAAGCATCGTCTTGAGACTTTGCATAGATGTTTAATTGAAAGTTTATATTATAAGGTACTGGAGTTTTAACTTTGTTTCTATCGTAAACACTAGTGCCTGTAGTGTTAAATTGATTCACCTTGCTTAATTGTCTGGCTGGGTCATAAACAATATTAACAATTTCGAAAGATATGCGAGGGAGTTTAATAGCTAACTGTCTTTCAGCGTCTTCACCATTAGTCTGTGATCTAAGACGTTCGATAAAATCTCGTTTAGGTGCATATGATAATGGTACTTTGACTTGACTTATTACTGCACCAGCAGAGTTCTTACGTAGTACATGCAAGTTATTAAACAGACTACCAAACACGGCAACCGATTTACGGATTCTTTGATGATAGAAATATGTGCCAAACATTATTTAAGTCTCCACGTCGCCAAATGGGTTGCTTTCAGAAAAGTCTAAGAAGCCACCAGCTATGGTTTTAAAATCAATATTTTGTTCATCATCAGATATTTTATTATCTTCTACAACACCGTTAGCTTGTATTACACCTGTTGCACCTGATGTTAGACCTGTGATTGTTTTAGATTCAAGAAATTCTCGGAACGTACCATCTGTAGAACCAATATGAGCCAAAGATAATACGCTATCAGAATCAGTATCAAAGTTAGCTGCTGGTACAAATGCAACGACTTCGCCTTTCATAAATATTCCAAGATCGCTATCAAGTGTTTGTGAAACTTCTTCACCAATTTGAAAGCGAGTTGCGTTTGATGATTCTTGATGTAATGTAAGATCTATTTGATAGGCACTATTCTTTTCAATATCGTCAATAGCTTTGACACCTGTATCAAAGTCTTCATCATTGTATTCGAATAGAGAACAACGCATTTTAAATGTTGGTAAATTTTTAAGCTGATAAAAAGGGGATTCGTCTTCTACCTTTTGAATTTCGAAAGTAGAGTTTGACATAGGTAAATGTATTAAATCACCTTCTCTAGGTCTATAGAAAGAAATATCATTCTTACCGACTAGCTGATCGAACCTACGTCGCGCAACAACAAAGGTTGCTTCATCTCTTATCTCAACACCGAATTTTGAAAACAAATCTCTTTCACCATCAAAACCCTCTAAGTTTTCAATATACATTTCAATCTTATGAGATTTTTTAAATTTAGAAACAGAATCGTCACCAAATATACGATCTTCATTTACTAATTCACGAGGAATATAGAAAACGTCTTGACCATACATTTGTAGAGACTCAATTATTATGTCTTCATATAATGTCTGTTCGCTTTTAACGCCGACATTGAAGTATGCATTGGTTGCCATATTATCCTACAAAGAAATCTGGTGGAAATTCGTGTTCTAGTCGCATCGTTTCTTTTAGTGTTGCAATTTCGGCAGTAGCATCATCATAAAGTTGTCTACCATTAAGAAGAACGCCTCCTGGAAGTTGCATACCTTCAAACTTGATTAAATTTGCACCCCATTGTTGTTTTATCAACTGTGTAGTAAGGTCTTTTACAAATCTATCATTATAGACTGATGTGAAAGTTTCTGGGTTAATTATGCTATCTGTTTCAAGAACTACATAATCACCAGCTTTAATAGATTCGTCATTCATGTTACTAAACCACTTTAGACGATTCTGGTGTCTGCGGAAATTCACCTGTGGTGTACCAGTTAATTGACTTTCTAGTAAAGATAGATATTGTTGCATCTGTGTAAAGTAACCAAGATCACCTATAAAACTTCCTTGGTTTGCTACATCTTGTAGCATTAATTGATATTTAATACTAAAAAAGTTTCTTGAGACTGATGCACCAGTTTGTACTGGTAATGCTTTTATAACATACAATATATCGGTAGGTAAAGTTATATATTCGTTTGTAATATCCGTCTCAGTCATTAAGTGGACATGAAAACCTCTTGATACCGCATCGGAATGAAACTCTGCATAATACTGTAGAGCGTCGTCTATACGATCATCTATTTGATCCTCATCTACATTAATTTCAATGACAGGAGCACCCAACCTACGGAGAGCGTGGTCTTGTAATTGTACTCTGCTTGTAACAATAGACATTAAAAATAATCCTCTTTAACATATTTATATTAGTTTAATAGCGTGCCAGAAGAATTATATACATTAATTCTATAGTAAGAAGCCGATTGCCCGTCCAAAGTACCAGCATTAACACCACTTGAACCATTAACATCAACTGTTTTAAGAGCCGATAGTATTTGTGCCGCTGATTGATCAGCAGTAGCACCTGTTTCAATACCATTTAACTTAGAATGATCTGCCGATGTGAAGTTGATTTCTGATAATCCACCATCACCAACAGAGTAAGTTGTATTAGTGTCTGTTGGTGTTGCCCAAGTAAACGTGCCATCACCATCAGATCTTAAGAATTGAGATGTACTACCATTGCCTGTTACCTTTAAGTTACCGGCATCTACAACATTGTCAGCTATAGTCAAAGCACCAGAACCTGTTACTTCACCTGTATGTGTTGCGTTAGTGACTGTGTTGTTAGCATTAGTAGCACCAGTATAACCTAAGTTAGCTAATGTAAGTGTTCTAGTAGCTACTGTAGCATTTGCATCAGTAACATGTCCTAGTGTATCTGTTGTGATATTGAAATCTAAGTCGGATATAACTGTAGCACCTGTTAATGCGCCTGTGTCTATAGAAGCATCATCACCTGGGTGTGTTGGGTGTGAATAGTTATTAGCTGATGCGGCTATACCATCTAGTTTAGAGTGATCTGCGTCTGTAAAGTTATTCTGTGTTAAGCCACCGTCCCCAACAGAGTAAGTTGTATTAGTATCCGTTGGTGTAGCCCAAGTGAATGTCCCATCACCATCTGAACGCAAGAATTGTGATGTTGTACCATTACCTGTCACTTTTAGATTACCAGCATCTACGACATCAGCTGCTATAGTCAAAGCACCAGAACCTGTTACTTCACCTGTATGTGTTGCGTTTCCTACAGTATTAGTAGCACCCGAAGCAATACCGTCTAACTTAGCACCATCAGTAGCTACGTCACGACCATCAAAGGTAGAGTTAGTAGTAATAGCACCTGTCATAGCACCACCAGAAAGAGGTAACTTAGTAGCCAAAGCAGTGGTTAATGTAGAGTTATAGTTAGCATCATCATTGATAGCTGCCGCTAGTTCGTTCAAGTCGTTGAGTGTGCTTGGTGCGCCACCAATTAAAGTTGTAATCTTACTTGTAACATATTCTGTTGTAGCTATTTTAGTGCTATTGTTTGATTCAGCTTGTGTTGTTGCTGTATCCAAACGAGCCGCCGCTATTGTTCCCGTTAAGTTTGCGGCTGGCAAATCAATCCCTAGACCTTCTATGTCTGATTTAGTTTGATCCGCAGTAGCATTAGCTTCTATTCCATCTAGCTTTGTATTATCTGCTGATGTAAAATTAATTTCTGATAATCCACCATCACCAACACTGTAAGTAGTGTTAGTATCCGTTGAGCTTATTGTACCATCTGAAGCTATAGCAACATTTGTACCAGCAGTCAAAGCGGCTACAACATTTGTGGTATCCGTTACATCTGCGCTTGCTTCTATTGCATTAAGCTTAGAATGATCTGAATCGGTAAACACATTGCTGTTAGTTGCACTTTCTACTAAAGCTCTTATTTCTGCGGCAGTTTGATCTGCGGTAGCACTCGCTTCTATTGCATTAAGTTTGGTATGATCTGCGTCTGTAAATGCATTAGTGTCTGCCTCTGCTTCATAAGCAACTTTTATTTGTGCACCTGTCTGGTCTGCGGTAGCACTTGCCTCTATACCGTCTAATTTAGAATGATCTGCGTCTGTAAATGCGTTTGTATTCGAGTTATTTTCATAGGCTGTCTTTATTTCAGCATCACTTTGGTCAGCAGTAGCACTCGCTTCTATACCATCAAGTTTGGTATGATCTGCGTCTGTGAATACATTACTGTTAGTTGCAGATTCAACTAAAGCTCTTATCTCTGCATTTGTTTGATCAGCAGTAGCACTTGATTCTATACCGTCTAGTTTAGTTTTGAGTGCGGCAACGTCTGCACCATCAACTGTTCCTGATACTGTAAGATTTCCAACACTTAATGTACCTGAGCTAGGATTGTAAGTAAGACCAGTGTCGTGTTTTATCGCTGTAACTGCACCGCTTGTTGCTGCATCAAACTTAATTGTAAAGTCTGTGTCAGTTGATTCATCTGCTGTTGTTACTGCACCAGCGGCTGCCCATGATAATGTTTTGTCACCACTTGTTACTAAGGCTTGTCCAGCAGAACCATCTGCATTTGGCAATGTCCATATAACGTTAGAAGATGGTGAAACTGGTTGACCAAAACCCACATAATTGCTTGCATTACTATCAAGAAACCTTTGTTCTGTCACTGCTGATATAGATGAAGTTATCATACCAGTCGATGGATTATATGTCAATCCGCTATCTTGTTTAACTGCTGTGAGTGCTCCACTTGTTGTAGTAGCAAAGTAAAGTTTAAAGTCTGTATTTGTAGATGTATCAGATGAAATTGTTGCACCGGCTGCAGCAAAGCCTAAATGACCTTCGCCGTCTGTTACTAGAGCTTGTCCAGATGTACCATCTGATGGTGGTAAATGGAATGAAAGGTTACTGCTAAATGGTGAATGTGGCGATTTCAATGTCACAAAGTGCGAAGCATCAGAATCAGGAAATTTTATTGTATCAGACTGAAAACTTGCACCAATAATATTGGCAGTCCCAGAACTTACTTGTGTTGTAACGTATGCTTGCGTAGCAATTGGGAGGTTGCCTTGAGTTATGGTACCAATTACATCTACTGAACTATCAAACGTTGAAGGTCCTTTGACTGTAATACCATTCTTAACTATAAAATTCTTGTCTGCCATGGTTCATTGTCCCCTATGGTTATGTGATAATTGTTTGGTGTGCTTTAACTAATATTGTGGTTGCAGGATTACGTGTAAATTTAACTTCGATTGTGCCTGAGTTATTTGTTACAGCTAAAGATCCTAGATCACTATCACCGGTATGTACTATACCATATTCTGTACTCGCTATATTCGTTCCGTCAAATGCAGTCAATATTTTAGAGATTTGTGTCTCTGAAGAACTGTCGTTGTATGCGGAGATATTAAATTCTATTGCAGTAGATGCACCGCCTGTTACATACGATGCAACAATTGTAGCTGATCCGCTTGTTACTGATACACCAGCTGGTTGTGCTTTGACTATACCATCCTTAGTATAAAGAGTACCAATATAAGCACCTCTAAATCTTGCACCATCTGTACCAATATCAACTACATCTGAGTCAGAAGCAAATAATGCACCAGAAATATTTGCGCTATCGAGCGTTTTATTACTTAATGTTTGTGCACTTGCCGTTGTAACGGATTCAAATCCACCAGAGGTCGAACCATCATGCACTCTAATAGTATTAGATTGATTATCATATGATATTTCACCAGCAGCACCAATAAAGTTATCATTTTGAGCTGTTGTGCCACGTCTAAACTGGACTACTGTAGGCATTTATTTAATTCCTTATTTCTATATACTTGAATCTACCCCAAGATCTACTGTTGCTATTGAGCCTACAGGACTCATACATTCGAAAGTTTCTCCTGTCGAAACTCCAAACGCATCAATTTCACTTGCTGAGTCTACTGTGCCATAATCGCCTGTTGGAAAGCTGACTGTTGAAACACCTGTTATTATTGCGTTATCTACATATGATTTATTGGCTGCATCATTATTATCAGTAGGTGCGGATAAATTAACAATCTTAAGATTGCTCATGTTTATCTGACCAGTCATTGTTCCGCCAGATTTGGATAGCTTTCCTAATGTTGCCGAATCTATTATATTTTTTGTAATATCAGAATCGTTAAACCATTTAACTACATCATCGGCACTTTTATAAAAAAGTCTTCCGTCTTCATAGTTAATAGCCAATTCACCATAAGCTAAATCACCAACAAGGGGTATCTTGCCAGATGAATCTGATTTAAGTAGCTTAATTTGTACGTTCGACAATATTCATTCTTCTTTTTTAGTAAAACTGTATAATAATATTATTTTTATTTATAATGATTAGAATGTACCGCCGTCAACTACAGCAATAGATACTGCGCCAGACGACACACTAAAGTCAGTAGCGTTAAAAGAGGCGACACCCTTGTTAGATGATGTAGCAATTTCTGCGGCTACAGTCATTTGATTTGAGCCATCGACATATGTAAGATCGATACCTTCACCTGCTAAGAAGAAGTTAGAAGTTAAATGATCTTCAATGGCTTCCATAATCTTAACATCGTTAAATGTAATTGTATTGGAATCGTTAATACCAGCTTCGATATTAACTCCGTAGTTAAAGTCCCAAGCTGTATTTGAGTTATCCCAAATAATAGCAGGCTTAGTTCCAGAATATCCAGCCCCACCTACAGTAATACCTGCACCGTCAGCTTCAGTACCATCTCCAGCTGAATCAGCAAGTACAATATTCAGATCATTAACCGACATAGTTGTTGAGTTAATAATAGTCTGAACACCTTGAACAGTAAGGTTACCACGGATAATTAAATCACCACCATCTGAATCTTCAGGAGCTGGATCAATGTAAAGTGTATTTGAACCATCAGTAGAACTTAGAGTATTACCATTTAGTTTTAAATTATCTACTATAAGAGATGTTAATCCAGCAACATCACCGTCTAGATCGACTGTGATTGTCTGACCTGAAGCAGATGCAGTTAGATTAGTACCACCTGAAACTGTAAGAGACTGAGAAGCTAGGGCAACAGAACCTGTACCAGAATTACCAGCCGTACTTAATGTTGTAGTAATAGAAGCCGTAGAAGCCGCAGTCAATCGACCTTGTGCATCAACAGTAATAACTGGGATAGCTGCTGTACCACCATATGAACCAGCAGTTACCGATGTATTGTCTAGGTTAAAAGTAGCAGTGTTTGAAGTAACAGCAGAAGTTATCCCAGTACCACCGGCTAATGTAAGAGTTTCACTAGCTGTTTCAATATTTGTAGTACCACTATCACCAGCAATGTCTAAATCGTTGTTAGAGGAAACAGTTGAATCAACATAGGCTTTTGTGGCCGCATCCTGATTGCCAACAGGGTCAGTAACATTAGAAATAAGTGATGTACTAGCGTCAATAATACCCGACCCATTTGGATTTAGTGTGATATTACCATTCGTATTTGTTGAGCTAATAGTATTACCATTAATAGTAATATTATCTACATTCAACAAATCAATCTTACTATTAGCGTCTACTAAGAGTGCCGAAGAAGCTGTGAGAGTGCCAGGTGCATGGTCGAGTAGATTACTAAAATATTCACCGCCTATAGGAACAACAGATGTTGCTACACCGCTACCATCATCACCCTTACCAAAGAATAGTCTATCACCAAGATTTGCGTTAGTGCCTGTACCGGCTGAGTATGCTAATTCACCTGTGGCGAGAGACGATGGAGCCGCTACACCGGTCGAGCGTTTTATTCTAATTGTTGCGGCCATTAATAACTGCCTCCGTTAATATTTTGTTGTTCTAAATCTAAAGTAGCTTCCCATTTATCGGAAGTTCCGTTGTACACAAGTACACTACCATTTACTTTGCTTAAAGTGCTTATACCTTCAAGACCATTAATATTGTTAGTTGATTCCACAATACTGCGTACAGGTGTACCAACCTTAACCTTCTTTATTAAAGTCTCATTTAAAGTAACAGCTTTCTTTACTAAAGTCTCATTTAAAGTAACAGCTATAGTCGTCATATCTTTATATTACCTTGTAATAGATGCATTTACGTTAATTCTTCCTTCTAACACTCTTTCAACAATTAAGTTAGAATCGCTGTCAACAAAATGAATTTCAGTATCGTAAAGGTATCTACCAGGTTTAAGTGTTTCAGTTTGAGCATTTGTCAAAGAAAGATTCAAAATACCTGATGTTGCAGGCTCTGCAACCACGGCTAAAAAATCGTGAGTATCCGCACTATCAGAATTTATTGATCTTTTTAATTTTGCTTTAGCAGAAAAATTAGTTAAATTCTTAGCTGTATCATCTATTGAGTTTATTAAGTGTACTTCAATAGCTACGTCAGTACCTTGATCTATCTCAATTTCTTCATATTGCGCCATGAATAATACCTTTAGTTGCGTTCTTTACATTATTTATAACAAATATTTCCCCATACCAGAATAAAAAATAGATTCGTGGCAAGAATTAAATACACAAATAGCTTTACTTTCATCATAAAAAACTAACACTTTACCGATCACAGCTCCACCAGCTATTAATGTAGACTCTGTGTCTAATCTAATAAAGTAAGATTTATCAGGATCCATATGAGGCGTAAGTTTACATCTAAAGTACCAAACATCTTCACTTAAACTACAAAAATTAGAATTGGGAATTTCGTAACTAAAAAATCTATCAATACCATGATATAAATTAGTATAAAGTTTTATTGATTTCACAAACTTATTATATAAGTCTTGATTCTCATTATTATACCAAAGCATAATTGAAGAATTGTAGTAAGGTTTGGTCTGTTTTGAAAACTCCTGAGAAGGGTTATTCGAAACCCCTTCAAAAACTTGATCTATTAGAGTTAGTTTATTATGTGACGCTTCATCAAATATATGATCTATGTTATTTTGTATCACTACATCTAAATCTAAATAAAGATTGACACCATCATAATCATTTTGTTTAAATATGGTAAGTTTCCACCACCAATCTTTTAAATCAAGTCGTGTGTCTAATGAAACAATATTTATTCTTTCGTCAACACCCTCTGAATTTTCTGTGTAACAATAAAAGTTAAATGGCAAAGTGATATTTTTCTTTGCCATTCTATAAAGTCTGTTTACGTGTTCAGCGGTGAACTTGTTACCCCACTTAACACATATTACGTTGTGTTCCAAATTTTTTGTACCCATTCCGCTTTGTCTTCAATCATATTGTCGTCATATATAAAATGCACTAGTTTGATTTGATCGCCAAACTTCTCTTGAGTTATCAAAGGCTTGTTATAGTAATCGTAGTATTTATTTATTATATCCTTGTTGTTTCTGGACGAACCTTCTGTATGAATACCTAACCATTTACCTGGTAACTCCTCTATAAAATAACTAGAATCTGTAACAAAGTTTTGTTCGCCCATTCCCATAGTGCCAACTAATTTGCCATAGTGATTAATCCAGAAATCAGGATTAGAATAAAATTT
>Ga0257114_1001143_pt1 | contig 19359 bp, 12 predicted proteins | sample SI112_10mmetaG_FD_190149 | JGI IMG/M metagenome (GOLD analysis project Ga0257114, IMG submission 190149) | Marine microbial communities from Saanich Inlet, British Columbia, Canada - SI112_10m | ecosystem: Environmental > Aquatic > Marine > Inlet | place: Canada: British Columbia | collected...
TCACATCGTTCGACAGGTCGTTCGTGGCGTTGACCAAACCGCTCGTGATCGTTCGCACGCCGCTGGAGACGTCCGGAGACGCGGCGTAGATGACGACGCAACCGCAGAAGCACAGAGCCACAAACAAGAGTTGCACTCCCTTGGCCACGTGCAAAGCCTTGCGCGTATACGGTCTCGGTCGGAAGCAGCATTTGCACACGCCGCAGCACTTGCACACGGAGGAGATGAGGTAGAAGAAGCACACCAAAAGCATCGAAGCGAACAACATGATGGCGATGACGATGCCCGGCAGCGCTTGACCGACGATCGATCCGACGTACGCCCGATCCAGGGCCATCTGACCTTCATACTTCTCATTCGTCTCGATGTTCACGCGCGGAATGCCCGTGAACGGTTTCGGCAAGTTCGGTTGCCCGTCGAGGACGTAATACTTGTAATTGTCGTACTCCCACGTCATTTGCTGGCAAATGTTTCCCAAGGATCCGCAACTGGTCGACACTCCACCGCTCGCGTCGGCGCAGTTGGCGTCTTTCCCGAACGTCGTTATCGACGTCGGACAGGTCGACTGGCCTCCGGACCACGGACCGTAGTACCCCGGAGTGTTGTACGAATTCGACGACGTGGGCGTGGGATTCGGTCCCCATCCATCGTGTCCCGCGTTCGCGCCCGCGATCGGGCCGAGCGCCACGCACGCGAGCGCGACCGCGACGGCCGCGGCGACGAAGGAGCGCTGTCGCGCCATGACGCGCGTCGACGGTTCGATCGACGGGCGCTCGCGCGACGCGCTCTGACGCGTTCGACGCGTCGATCCCCCGCGGCTATTTTCGCCGGTGCCAGCTGGCGCGTATGGGCAAACAGTGCGCGTGTATGTATGTATATAGGCGCGATCGTTAAAATGCGCCACGTGGTGCGTGGAGCGCTACCCGCGCGCGCGGGGCGACGCGACGCCGTCGCGGACGCGGACGACGTCGAGGTCGACGTCGGGGTCGACGTCGAGGTCGTCGTCGATGATTTCTTTCACGGCGCGCGCGACGTCGGCGGTGACGACGCCGAGGGCGTCGGCGCAGAGGTAGGCGCAGAGGTAGCGGGACTTGAGCGCGGCGCGGCGGCGGCGCGCGCGGTCGGACGCCGACGCGCGCGCGGCGACGTCGAGAGCGCGAGAGAGGTCGAGCAGGGCTCGAATGGGGATGGTTGGGGCGGCGAACAGGGCGCGGAGGTCGGCGGTGAGCGCGCGCTGGAGAGCGCGAGGGGAGGGGGAGGAGGGGAGCGCGCGCGGCGCGCGGCGGACGACGTCGAGCGCGGCGTCTCGCGCGCACTGGGCCTCCGCGATCGCACCGCGCTCGGCGCTGAGCACAGCGGATAGTTCTAACATCGCGTCGCACGCGATTTCCTCTTCATCGCTCCAATCTCCGTTGAAAGATCGCTTGACGAGGACGTACGCCGAGAGCGCGTTGACGCAGTGCCAGCGAAGCGCTTCGGGGGCTTCTTTACCCCCGCTCAACCTCTCAAACGGATCCAAAGCTTCATCCGCGCTCGCGAGCGGTGGTATGCCTTTATCTTTGTCGTTCGCGCCCTCGCTCGTCGTCGGTTCACACAGATCGAGCTCCGCCACCGCGCGCTCGCCCCTCGCGCTCGCGCGCGTTCGTCCAGCCTCGGGCGATTCCCACCACGGCACCCACGCCTCCACGAGCTCCCCGCTCGCGACCGCCCGCTCAAAACTCGCCCGTTCTTCCTCATTCAACGCTTCTAAATCCAACTCTCCCCCCGCGCGCAGTACCTCCAAGCTCGCCTCGCTCAGCACGCACCGCTCGCCGCCGTCGTCGTCGTCGTCGCCCTCCTCCTCCTCCTCCTCCTCCTCGATCCCGAGATCCAGCGTCCCGTCCGCCACCGCGCGTCGCCGCAAAGTCTCCATCATCTCCCGCTTCGTCTCCGCCGTCGCCGTCATCCCTCGCATCGCGCTCGCGAGCGCGTCCTCGTGAAATCGACTTTGACACTTCCCATCGTTGTGTCGCTCGTAGCACGCCAGCGCGCACAGCCTCGCGCCGCACTTCGGACACGCGTACCTCGCGCGCGCTTTCTCGCACGCCCCGCACGTCGTCGCGGCGCTCTCACCGTCCATTCGCGTCGACTCGCATCGACGCGCGCGCGGATCGATTCGCGGCGGCGCGCTCTGACGCCGCATCGCGTCGCGCTCGACGCGCGATGCGCCGACGCGCGCCGCGCGCGATCCGCGACGTCATCGCGCGTCGACGCGCGCACACGGAGGCGTGCGTGTACGCCGAGCGCGGCGCGCCGGGGGAGGTCCTGCGCGTGGCGTCGATACCGTTGCCGGACGAACTGGGCGAGGACGACGTGCGCGTGCGCGTCCTCGCCGCGCCGGTGAACCCGTCGGACGTGAACATGATCGAGGGTAAGTACCCGGTCGCGCGCGAGCTGCCGGCGTGCGGAGGGAACGAGATGGTGGGGGAGGTGACGGCGTGCGGGACGAGGGCGCTGGCGAGGGGCGCGCGAACGGGCGACAGAGTGGTGCCGAATCGATCGTACGCGCTGGGAACGTGGCGACGAGAGGTGGTGGCGAACGCGAACGCGTTTGATGTGATCGATCGGGACGTGCCCGTGCACGAGGCGGCGATGATGACGGTGAATCCGTGCACGGCGCTGCGGCTGTTGGTCGATAACGACGCGCGAGAGGGGGATACGATCGTCGTGAACGCCGCGACTTCGGGGGTTGGACGGGCGTTATTGCAGCTCGCACGCGCGAGGGGTATTAGAACGATAGCTATGTGTCGGCCGAGATCGAGCGAGACGGCGACGGAGGAGGTTTTTGAATCGTTGCGCGCCGACGGCGCCGACGTCGTGATACCAGACGTCGAGGGTAAATTCCTCCGACTCGACGCGAAAACGCGCGAACTCGCGACGAGGGCGCGGTTTGGGTTTAACGCCGTGAGTGGATATAGCGCGCAAACCATGCTTAGACTGCTTCAGCCGAACGCATCGTCCGTCATGGTTACCTACGGCGGCATGTCCAAGCAACCGCTCGTCGTTCCCACCGGCGCCTTCATCTTCAAAGACATCACCCTCAAAGGCTTCTGGCTCACCCGCTGGCTCGAGCACGACGAAAACACCACTCAAGGCGCCGGTCGCCGCGACATGCTCGCCCAAATCTCGCGAGAGATTCGCGACGGCGCGCTCCGCACGCCCTCGTCCCGTCTCCGCGACGTCCCCCTGCGCGGTCTTCCCGAGGCCCTTCGCCTCGACGCCGCCGCCGACCTCGACCCCTCGGCCTCGATCGGCCGTTTAAAAATTCTCGTTCGTTGTTAACGACGCACTTTTCTCGCGCGCGCCGTCGTCGCGTCGCCTCGCCGCGTCTCGCTCGCGCGCGATCCATCCCGAATCCCCCCCACACGTCACTGTTTGCCCACACGGCGGTCGGTCGCCCATCGATCGGCGGCGGCTCGGTCGGATAATGCGCGCGCTCGCGTCGTCTCGCGCGCACACGCCGTCGCGTCGCGTCCACCGCGCGCCGCGTCCGCCGCGCTCGCGTCGTTCGACCGCGCGCGCACCCGTCGCGCGCCTCGCCTCGCGGCCTCGCGGCGTCGCGCGCGCGTCCGCCGGCGCGCGCGCCCGACTCGAGGGTTCCAGCGTTCAGGGCTTTGCCGCGCGTCGAACGCGCGCGGACGATCATGTGCGGGATCTTCAGCGTCCTGCGCCTCACGGGCGACGCGCGCAAGAATCGGCAGCGCGTGTATCAGCTCGCGAAGCGGCTGCGACACCGAGGACCGGATTCGTACGGGATGGAGGTGCGATTGGACGACGCGGGACGACAAACCTTCATGGTGCACAAGCGCCTGAGCATCGTGGCGCCGGGAAAGAGCGGCGATCAACCGCTGTTCACGGACGCGACGAAGAGGACGGCGTTCATCGCGAACGGGGAGATTTATAATCACGCGGAATTGAGGGAAAAGTATGGAATCGTGAGCGAGAATAAGAGCGATTGTCAAGTCATCGGGCACCTGTACGAGCAGCACGGGCCGAGCTTTGTGAGCGAGCTCGACGGAATGTTCGCGTTCGTGATTGAGGATCGCGAGAACGATGTGATCGTGGCGGCGAGAGATCACATGGGTAAGATTCCGATGTATATGGCGAACGGGAAGGATGGGAGCGTGTGGTTTAGCAGCGAGATGAAGACACTTCACGACGACCCGGGGGTGGCGAATTATGAAATCTTCCCCCCTGGTCACGTGTACGTCAAGAAGGGAGACGCGCCGGCGACGATCGAGCGCTGGTACAACCCGCAGTGGATTACGGATGAAAATTACGTGCCGACCAAGGAGGCAAACTTGGAGGAGCTCCGTGAGTGCGTCGTCGACGCCGTCACCAAGCGTTTGATGGCGGACGTCCCGTACGCCGTGCTCCTCTCTGGAGGCCTCGACTCTTCGTTGATCACTTCCATCGCTGTGCGTCAGCGTAAGTTAGCGAAGAACACGTACGGTGCGGACGAACCCGTGCACTCGTTTTCCATCGGTATCAAGGGGGCACCAGATTTAGTCGCCGCTCGCAAGGTTGCCGAGCAACTCGGAACGATTCACCACGAGGTGCATTTCACGCCTGAGGAAGCCTTGGACGCGCTTCCGGATGTCATTTGGCATCTGGAAACGTTCGAACAAGTTCGGGCGTCGGTGCCAATGTATCTTTTGAGCCGTCATATCAAGTCACTGGGATTCAAGATGGTGCTGTCGGGCGAGGGCGCGGATGAGCTCTTCGGCGGATACTTGTATTTTCACAAGGCGCCGAACCCGGCTGAATTCCACGCCGAGTGCCGTCGGAAGACCATGCGATTGCACCAATGGGACGTTTTGCGCGCGAACAAATCAACTATGAGTTGGGGCATTGAGGTGCGCACTCCGCTCTTGTCTCAGCAAGTCATCGATCTCGCGATGAACATGCGACCGGAGGACAAGATGATTGATGTCAACAAGAAGGATGCGGATGGGCGTCCGTACTTGGAAAAGTACATCCTTCGCAAGGCGTTCGACACCCCTGGAGATTCCTACTTGCCGCAAGAAGTGCTTTGGCGACAAAAAGAACAATTTAGCGACGGCGTCGGCTACGACTGGGTCGACGGTTTGGCGGCGCATGCCGAGCTCGAAGTGTCGGATGAAGACTTTGCGAGACGCGCCCAACGCTTCCCGCTGCATCCGCCGACGACGAAGGAGTATTACTTGCTCCGCTCCATTTTCGAGGAGCACTTTGTGACTGGATTTGAGAATGGTGACTGCGCGTATGCGACGTGCCCATTTGGCAAATCTATCGCGTGTTCCACTCCGGAAGCCGTGTGCTGGGATCCTGAGTGGGAGAAGAGCGTCGGGGATATTTCTGGCCGGGCGGTGAAGAACGTGCACGTCGCGGCGGATAAGTTTGATGTGAAGAAGGATGGGACAGCCGCGACTATCTCTGCGACTATGACGGGTGTTCGGGAGCGTGGTGTTCGTGTCAAGGCGCGCGCGGTGCGTGGCGTCCCGCAACAGCAAGCGCGTCGCGGGCATGTCCGGTTCTCCGGTTTGCGCGCCTCTCCCGCCTCCAAGGTTTTACTTTTGTAGGCTTTTGTACGGGAGGAATAGATTGCACCTAGACGGAATAAACATTGATTGAGAATACAATATTCACAACATAGAACGCGACTAGGACTACATAAATAGTGGTCGAGGAATCGGTGAATACAACGGGCGTGGTGTCGCGACGATGGGACGTTTCATTCCTCATTTACTGAGGTCTTCTTGGGATGCATTCCTCGACATCGGTCGAGAGACCGGGCTGAACGCCGAGGCGAGAGATACCGTCGACAGCGTGGATGCGCTACGACTGAACGGCTTGTGGTCAGACGTCTCGATGGATCGTTCGGAGGGCGAACCCGCCGACGGCGATTCGACCCCAACCAACGTCGGGGAATTGACTTCGGCGCGACGCGCGCGCGGCACCAACGTCGGCGTTCCCACGCAGCGCATCTTTGTATCGTGATCTTCCGCATTCAGGATCAGCATGGATCCGTTTCTCTTTGGCGAAGCCAAAATACTGGGCACGGCGTCGCCGCAAGTCTTCGCTCGCTCGTCGTCGACTTGCATCGGAGTCGCTCGCGATTCCTTCAACCAAGGGCGAGTCTTACCCGGCGTCGGCGGTCGCCGCCCACCCTCCTCGGTCGGAATCACCGCATCGTCCGACGCCGTCGGCAACGCCGATTCAAATTTAATTTCCCCATCGAACGAGTTTTTTCGTTCGTGAAACATCGCCGTGCCTCCGCGAAGCGACCCCTCCGTGGATCTTTCCCCGAACAACGTATCCGCATCCATCGCGTCGAGCCCCATCTCGTCTGGCCCCACCTGTCCCTCTCTATCACTCTTCCCCCCCCGCCCCGACAATCGCTTTCGCACGCTCAACCGCGTCACCCTGGGCAACAACGCGTCGACCACCTCGCTCGCCTCGTCGCTCGCCGTCCCCGCCTCCGTCGCCCGCCTCCCTCCCAGCGCTCGCACCGCGACGTCCACCGCGATCGCCGCGATCGCGTTCGGCGAATCCGTTCGACTCCGCGTCATCGACGGCATCCCGTCTCGCGCGCGTCCTCGCCCTCGCGCGCGTCGCGCGCGCCGTTTCCGCCAGCGCTGGCTGCGGAAATATCTTCGATCGATCGATCGCGTCTTCGATCCGTCGCCGAAATCGTCGCGCGCGCGTCGATTCCCTCTCCCGTCGGTCGCGCGCGCGCGGTTCGCGCGTTCGCGCGCGCTCGCGCGGTCGCGCGCGCGGGCGACTGCCGCGCGCGCGTCGACGTCGACGTCGCGCGCGTCGCGCGGGCCGGGCGACCGACCGCGCGGAGACGTCGCGCGCGTCGCGTTCGCGATACACTGTCGAAATGCGCGCGCAATACGTACACGGCTCTTGAGTCACGATCGGTCGTTTTACACACTCCAGCGCGCCCGAAAACCGCCGCGAGGACGTCGCCGGGGGCCGTCGCGGCCGGGCGTCGGCCGCGCAAACAGTATCGACGGGCTGGGAAAAAAAGAGGGACTCGACGAGTCGTGATTCGAGCGACGAAATCCTCGCGCGCGCGCGAGGATTTCGCGGCGACGCCGGGGTCGGTCGGGCGGTCGCGCGTCGGCGCGCGTGGACGCCGCGCGCGACGCCATTCGTCGTTTCTTCGTCGACGCGCCGCGGGGCGAGGCGCGGGTCCGAGGTCGCGCGAAGGACGGATGGCGGGCGAGAAAAGGTGCGCGTGCCGTTAAAGGGAGTCGAGGCTACTGCCGAGGACGTCGTCGTCGTCGGCGGCGCGCGGGGCGACGCGCGTCGAGGGCGCGCGGCGCGTCTTGCGAACGCGGCGACGCTCGTACGAGCGAGGGGGCTCGTAACTGCCCAAATCGTCGCTCGAGCGACGCTTTTCGTCCTCGGAAAAGCCGTTGGCGTCTTGTTCGTCCATGTGGGCGAAGTGGTTGTCGTCGGTGGTGGCGTAGATGATGGATGCCGATGCGATTTCTTGGCGTTCGAACGCTTCGACGGGGTCCCAGGTGGAGCGGGAACCGCGACCGCGCGTCGAGGCGCGCGACTTTTTCTTGCGGCTTTCTTTTTGGAGTTGGCGAGCTTTTTGGTAGAGGTGGGCGGCTTTCGCGGGCGCGCCCGCGGCTTCTTCGAGTCTGGCTTGGGCGAAGCACAGAGCTGAGGAATCGGGATGGATGGCGTTCGCTCGGCGAAGCGTTTCGCGGGCGGCGCCAAAGCGACCGAGTCGACTCTCGCACTTGGCGAGGCCGACGAGACACACCAAGTTCCCGGGTTCGGCATCGAGACCGCGTTCATACAGCGTGCGCGCAGTTTCAAGCCTTTGCTCGTTATCTTCCGCGTCCAGTTCAAAGCGCGCCCAAGCGGCCCAGGTTTGGACGGACCAGTACGCGAGTGAGCTCGCGCGTTGAAACATTTCACGCGCCGTCGCCGCGTCGCCTTCTGGATGCTCCGCCTCACTCACCGCCCAAGCCTGGGGAATGTGGTAATTTTCCTCGTTTGTTTCGACGCCGTGTCTAAACAGCTTTCGAGCGTTGTCCAAACGACCCATCTTCGCCTCGATTCGACCCCACGACTGAAGCAAGTAGGCGTCGTTCGGGTTCGCTTCGAGACCCCGACGATACGCCGCGATGGCTGCCGGGAAGTTATCGAGCGTTTCCTCGATTTGCCCTTGAGCGTGCGCAACGGCTGCATTGTTTTCGTCCAGATCGATAGCCTTATCCAAAAGTTTTCTCGCTTCGTCGATGTTCCCCGCACGAGCGAGCCCCTGCGCCCAAACTTGGTACGTCTTCGCTTGCGCCGAGCCGGACTCCTCGGCAGTGATGCGGCCTTTTCTCTGAGCCTCTGCCAGCACCGCAATCGTGCGAGAAAACAAATCAGAATGAGACGTTTGGTGCAGCGCATCGGTGGATACTATCTCCATCATGGCCCATTTTCGCAAAATTTCGGCCCGCACCATGGGCTGATCTTCGCAGTGCAACAATGCAGCGCGGTAGAGGCTTCGCGCGCGTTCGGGGTCTCCTTGAAGAAGCTCAAAACGTGCCCACTGCTCCCATACAAGAATCTGACTCGGCGCTCGCGTAGTACGCTGGTAAAACAGTTGACGCGCTGTCTCGGCTCGACCAGTTCGCATCAAATCCCACACCAGTTGCCATTCCACCGGACCCGACTCGGAATCGCGCATCGCCGCAGTCGCCTTGCGCCCGGCTAAATCTACTTTACCGGTGTACTCGTAGCTCTCAGATACCGCGGCTCGTACCTTCGCGCGCACGGTGGCTATCAATTCGGCCTTCTCTTCGATATTTTCACCCGTGGGCACCTCCGTGGGGTTGACGTCAATCACCAAAGCTTTGTCCTCGACTTGCGCCGCCGGCGCGTCTTCGGCGATCTCAACGTCAATCGCAACGGCTTCAATCGCCGCCAAGGTCGCCGCATCCGCTTTAGGTAGCGCACTAATCGCGGTGAGCGACGCGCGGAACTTTGCAAATTCATCAGCGTCGATAGTACCATCCTGGTTAACGTCGAGGAGCTCCATCAACGCGTGAGCTTCCTCGCGCAAATCGTTCATCTCCGTGTCCCATATTTTCTCCAGTACCGTACGCAGCTCACTCATCGTGACGCGACCATCACCATCAAGATCGAATGCTTCGAACAATCTGTCGTGGAGTTCGTCGCGTTCGCGCAAATCGGCGTGCGTGAAAGCGCCAAACTTTTCCTCCGCGGCGCGATTCGCTGCCGAGGCCAAGTCCGCAAGCGAGCCCGCCATACCCGTGTCTTCCTTCAAGCCACCCTTATACGAATTGTGCGACGCAGTGCCCGCTTCAGCGGCGAGATGCATGGCTGCCGTTCGGATCTGCATCTCGACATTCACGCCGCGTTTGTACGCTTCGCTCGACGCCAAAGGTTTGCCGTCGTCGCCAAACGCGACCTTGAGAGTGCTGTGCAAGGACGAGTATCCGTTCGCCTTGGGATCACTGATGTAGTCCTTGGTTCGTCCGCTTACGGCTGGAAATAAACCGTGCACTATTTGCTGTGCGCGATAGCACGCCGCGTTCGCCGCTTTTAACGCTCTCGCCTCCATGTGCTCGTACGTAACCTCACCCGAATACACCTGACCCATGCCGGGCAATTCCGCCCCACTCCCAGGTTGCGGGGTCAAAACGAGGCGTAGTCCGAGCAAATCGTGCACCTCTTCACGCTTTCGCCCATCGCGAATGATCTTCTTCATGGTGGAGTAACGAGATTTCCTTCTCGCCAAAACCTTGACCCCTCCGCGGCCGATCAACGCGTTCATCGTCGTGTCGGCGTTCATCGTATCCGTGAGCATCTTTGTCATCTTATCCAAGATGGCCGAGTCACCTGGACTTTTTGCCGTCAGCCACCTCTCCAGCGAGGCGTAAGACGTCGGAAACAAAATCTTAAACGCTAAATCTTCCAACTCTGCGCAAAGGGCGCCCGTGTTCAACGCGTGCGCCATGGGGGCGTAAATCTGCATCGTCTCCAACGCAATCGTCGTCCGCTGGATCGGCTCAAGCTCATCGATGTTTCTCAAAGTATCAAGTCTGCACGCCAACTCCACCACGATCGCTCTTATGTCGTGAAACGACAGGTAAAACGACCGCAAGCGTTCCGCCGCGTTTTCGTCGTACGAGTGCACTCGTCTCGGTAAATCGTGCACTCGCCCCACATCGTGCGCCAACCGCATCACCCGCTCCCCGAGCACGTCCTCTATCTCATCCAAACTCACCGTCCCGTGCACCACGGCCTCTCGAAGCAATCCCGCGGAGATGCATTCCGCGTCCATCCCCATGTCCACGAGCGTGAGCGTCACGTCCACCGCTCGCTCGTGCGCCGGCTTCTTTCCTTTCCCTTCCGTTCGCACGATCTGCTGCAGCCGCGGTATGGCGAGCGTCAACGCGCTCAGCAGCATCTCCTTATCCACCTCTCCGTGTTCGCGCGCCGCCAATCGCGGCGATATCGCGTCCCACGCCGCGACAAAGTCCACCACCCTGGACCCCCCGAACGGCGCCCCGCTCGCGGGCGTCATCTGCAGCTCCATCGTCGGCCGCCTCGCGCTCGTCGACGCACCGTCGGCGCTGTCCGCGCGCTCGGAGCGCTCTTCGTCGACGCTCGCGCGCGGGCGCGGCGCGCGCGGTCGTCGTCCTCGGGACGATGCGACGTCGCCGCGCCGCGCGCGCATTCGCGGCGCTCGCGTCGCGCGCGCCGCACCGCGCGGGCTCGCGCGCGCATCGCGCGATGCGGGCGTCATGTGCGCCGCGTCGCGCGCCGCTCGCGTGGCGCGCGCGCGTCGTCGTCTGCGGCGCGCGCCGGATAAGCGCGCGACGCATCGACGTCGACGCACCACGTAAACCCTACTTTACGTATTTAATCAAAAAAGCACCCATGTGCGTATTTATCACACAACACACGCGTCACACGCGGACGCGGCGCGCGTCGCTCGCCGCATGTCGAGCGCCCGCGCGCGCGGCACGGACCCCGCCGCGGCGTCCGCGCTCGGCGGCGTCCTCGCCGACGGCGCGCGCGGCGCCGTCAGCGGGCTCGCGGCGCGTTTCTTGACGCACCCCATGGACACGCTCAAGGCGCGCGCGCAAGTCCGAGGCGCGCGCGGCGCCGTCGCGCGCGCCGAGGGCGGACGAACGCGCGCGGTGGGATTATATAAAGGATTCGGCGCCGTCGCGGCGCTGGCGCCGCTCGCGAGCGGGGCGTACTTCGTCGGGTACGAGAGCGGGACGCGATGGTTCGGGACGAGCGCGAGCGCGAGCGCGGCGACGGGGATGTGGGCGCAAGCGCTCGCGGGAGTGGTGTACACGCCGATGGACGTGATAAAGGAAAGATTGCAGACGCAAGACGTGCTGGGCGAACGCGCGAGGATGGGACGGTATAGACATTGGGTGGACGCGGCGCGCGTCATCGCGCGAGAGGAGGGCGCGCGGGGACTGTTTCGGGGATACTGGGCGCAGAATTTCGTGTGGTGGCCGTGGTCGGCGGCGTACTTTGCGATATACGAACGATCGCGCGTTGCGTTGGAGTCGAGCGGTGGTGAGGCGTCGCCGATGGTGAGCGCGGTGAGCGCGACGGCGGCGGCGACGGCGGCGACGACGCTCACGCACCCGCTCGATTTGGCCAAGACGCGCTTGCAGACGATGCGGTTCGAGACGACGACGTCGGCGTCGTTGCGGGGGGTGTTACGAGACGTGTTTAAGCGCGAAGGCGCGCGTGGATTGTTCGCGGGCGCGGGCGCGCGCGTCGCCGCGGTCGCGCCCGGTTCCGCGATTTCCTTTGGCGTTTACGAGACGCTCAAGCAGTCGGGATGGTGAGCGCGCGATGGCTCGGCTCGCCGTTTAGTTTCCAATAGATTGATCACGTAGCGCTCGAATAGATATTAATCACTAGCGATCACTAGCCCTCGCTCGCGCCGTCGGCTCACGCCTCCTCTTCGAGCGCGCTCGCGTCGATCTCCCCGCAGTCGAAGCGGTCCACCTCGTCCCAGTAAACGAGCCCGCCCGCCATGTGCAATAAATTTTCCGTCCCCCACCCCCGCGCCGCGAGCTCGTAGATCGCCATCAAGCTCGGCGTCTGCACGCCGTTCTCGAAATTCACTCCCGGCTCCCCGATCACCCCCCCCGCGTCGTCGTACACGATGAGTTTCGACCCCCACTCCACCGCCTCCAGCACCTCCTCCATAAAATTCTCATTCTCCGTCACGTTCAGATACCCCTTCCCGATGCGCTCCGGAAACATCATCGCGCTCAGCGCCGCCTTTCCCCAATTTTCCGGCGCGCGCGCGTCCATCGCTCTATAATACTGCGCGTTCGCCGCGCCCCAGCAGTGTCTCTCGTAGTAGTCGCTCCGCGGTCGCACGTCGAGCAGCGTCCACCCGCGCGTTGCCGCCATCGCGCGCGCCGACGTCGGCGTGATCTGCTCGAGTCCGGACGCCGCGAGCTCCTCCTGCATCAATCGCCACACCGTCGGCCCGGTGCACGACTCGCTCGCGGGCGATCCCTCGGGGCGTAAGAACGGCCCCGGGATCCAGAATCCGTCGGCGTCCGTCGCGCGACGAGACGTGGCGCGACGTCGGCGACGCGACGGCGCGATGGCGACGTCGCGACGCGCGAGCGACGCGCGCATGGCGTCGCGAAGTGGCGAATGCTTCGGGACATTCATGCGCGGGACGGCATTCATTCACGCGCGCGCGCGACGATGGCCGGCGCGGCGACGCGCGAGGGGTGACGGATGGCGCGCGCGATGATGCGCGCGCGCCGGCGCGTCGCGGCGCTCGCGCGGAACGGCGCGACGGCGCGCGACGCGCGAATGATGACGACGACGATGCGTGGAACGGCGCGCGACGACGACGACGACGGCGGCGCGCGCGCGCGAGACGCGAGACGCGCGCGCGCGAGCGCCGACGACGGCGCGTGGGCGAGCGAGGCGGCGCTGGCGCGCGCGCGCGCGCTCGTGGACGACGCGCGCGCGGCGCGGCGACGGGACGGCGGGACGACGTCGACGAGCGGCGGCGACGCGCGGGGGACGACGACGGCGACGGAGGCGCGCGCGCCGTGGCGACGAGCGCTGCGGTACGACGTCGAGGCGTTCGAGGCGTGGTTCGCGAGACGGCCGCTGCGGGTGCTGGCGAGGGCGATGGTGGTGGGGTACGAGCTGGGGGCGATCGGGCTGGGCGTCGCGGCGCGCGCGGGGGAGCGGAGAAGGCGCGCGCGAGCGTTCACGGAGACGCTCACGAGGCTCGGGCCGGCGTACATAAAATTGGGACAGGTGATGTCGACGCGCGCGGACGTGTTTCCGGTGGAGTACGTGGAGGAGCTGGCGAAATTGCAGGACGCGCTGCCGCCGTCGGATTTGGCGACGAGTCTGGAGACGCTCGAGCGCGAGCTCGGGATTTCGATTGATTTCTTCGAGAAGTTTGAGCCAACGCCCGTGGCGGCGGCGTCGCTCGCGCAAGTGTACCGCGCGACGCTTCCGGGGGGGCACGAGGTGGCGATTAAGCTTCAACGTCCGGGATTGGCCGAGCTCGTGGCGTTGGACGCGGTGATTTTGCGGCGCTTTGTGGGCGTCGTCGGCAAGTGGAGGAACTTTAAGAGCGATGTTGTGGGCATCGTGGACGAGCTCGTGGGGAGAATATTCGAGGAAATGGATTATAGCAAGGAGGCGGAGAGTTGCGAGCGGTTTCGAGAGATGTATGCCGCGAATGGCGACGCCGGGGTCGGACTCGCGGGTTTGGTGTACGCGCCTCGCGTCGTCGACTTTCTGAGCACGCCCACGGTGCTGACCATGGAGTGGGTGCAAGGCTTGCGTTTGACGGACGTGTCGCTGATGCAATCGCGAGGGATCACCCCGAAAGAAGTCCTCGATCGAGGCTTGCGCGCGTCTCTCCATCAGTTACTGAGTTCTGGATTCATGCACACCGACCCGCATCCGGGTAACCTGTTAGTCGCCGAAAACGGCGGTTTGACGTATCTCGATTTCGGCATGACGGTGGAGGTCCCGATCGAGACCAGACGAGCGATGGTTCGCGGATTGATCGGGTTCGTCAATCGCGACGCGCGGGGATTGGTAGATGACTTGAAAGTCATGGATTTTCTCCCCCCAAACGTCGACCGCGCGGCGGCGGAGGAGGCGCTGCGATCCGTCTTCGCGGGCGAGAGCACGACCAAGGTTCGTAACAGCAACGATTTCATGGGCGTCGTCTCCCAGTTATCCACGGCACTGATGAAACATGGATTCAGACTGCCGCCGTACTTTTCGCGCATTCTGCGTGCGCTCGCGGCATTGGAAGGCACGGCGACGACCATCGACCCGTCGTTTCGCGTCGTGGACAGGAGTTATCCCTTCGTACTGTCTCGAGTTTTGAGCGATCGAAGTCCCGAAATGCGAGAAAGTCTGCGAAGATTATTGCTGTCGGATGATGGATCCATTCGTTACAAGCGCTTAGTACGCCTCATTCGCGCGTACGGTGTCGAGACGACGCCGATGGCGTCGTCCGACGCGACGGCGAAATCTGATTTCCGTCAAGCGCTCGAGAAAACCGTCGTTGGTATCACCGAGCTCGTGTCGGGCGAGCGCGCGACCGAAAATGGCGAAGAAGAGGCTCGTCGAGCGACGAAAGTGGCGATGGAGGACGCGCTCAAATTTTTGTTGAGCGAACGAGGCGAGTCGACTCGTCAGAAACTCATCGATGATTTCGTCGCCGCGCTCGAAACGCTCCTCGCTCGCGACGCGCGTCGCGATGGCGAAAGTTCGTCCGACGATGAGTTCACCGTCGACAACGCCATCGACGCCATTCGATCGACCATCATCGCGTTAGGTGACAACCCGGACCTTTGGATCCCCGTGCTCGGTCGAGCCGCGCTCGACGTCGAGACGCTTCGCGTCGCTCGCGACTCGAAGCGCTTCGCCTGTCAACGCCTCAACGTTTTGCGCGCTAACCGTCGCGCCGAAGGACACACCGCGGTATCGGACGCGAAGGAGCTCGCGAGGCGCTTCTTGCACGAGCTCACGAGGCCCCAGCCTTCAAAATAGCGATTTAATTCTTTAGCGAGCCACTCCGCGTCTCGCGGCGCGGCGTAGGAAAGTTGTAGTAAATCATTTAACCCTTCATTTAACGCCGCGTCGCGCGTCGCGCGCGAACGCGCGCGCGAACATGCGCCGCGCGCGAGCACCTTGGACCGTTTCGTCGCGTCGAGGACGATGAGCCGTCGCGAGGCCATCTTAGCGCGCGCCGCGGCGCTCGCAGAATCTTCCTCCGACGACGCCGACGCGTCGACGCGCGACGTCGACGGCGTTCGACCGCTCGGTCGACGACGGACGTTCGTCCCGCTCGAAGAACTCACGCGCGAGCGCAAAGACGCGCCGTTTCGTCCGCCGGGAGATCGCCGGGCGGCGGCGCGGGCGGCGGACGACGGCGTGCGCGGGACGGCGGCGCCGGCGCGGGCGCCGGCGACGGCGCCGTCGACGCCGAACGCGGTCGACGCCGAGGCGTGGGCGAAGGAGGATGCGAAATTATTGATGCATTTACCGGAGAGCGAACGGCCGATGGTGACGCAGGCGTTTTCGATGCGAGCGCCGGCGAAGGTGCCGCGAGCGGTGCGACAGCGATTTCTCAACGCGCTCGCGGCGCGAAAGCTTCGCAGTCGGGCGAACGTCGGAGTCAGGGAGCGCGTGAGCGAAGCGTGGATATCTGCACATCCAGATGAGCGTAAATCGGCGGTCGAGGAGGCGGTGAAGGAAGAGATGAAATTGCACGCAAAGGCGACGAGCAAGGCGACGTATAGGAATTTGAGCGCGCAACTGATGTTGCGCGGTGGTGAATCGGCAAAAGCGGAGCCTGGAGCGCTGAAGCAAGACTACGAGTGCTCGGCGGCGAACGATATCGATCTCACGCGATGTTCAACCGTGAGAGGAGATGAAGCGGTCGAATTTTTCATCGCTGCTTGCAAGCATCGCGACGGCTCGGCGCATCGTGCTGCCAACGTGGACGAAGTCAAAGTCGAGGTTGGCGGAGAAGAGGACGTCGACGCGGAAGAGAGCGAAGCGCTCGACGAAGCGTGCGACGCCGCGACGCGTATCGATGAGCCAATTAACGAAGTCGCCGGTAAGAAGATAACTCACTCAGCAGTAGAAGTCGCGGTGAGGAAGCTGTGTTGCGATTACGTGCAACTTCTCGTCGACACGGGCGCGTGCGAGGCAGCTTTGGCGAGCATCGTGGAGCAAAAAGTCGTCAAAAAAGTGATGACGCGACACCAAAACGACCGCGATGACTCGTTTCTGATCAAAGAGAGCGCGAGCATTCGGAAGCTCGTCGCAAGCCAGCTCAAGCACGAAAACGCGAGACGGGCAACAACGTAGCGAATAGCAGTAGAGCTTACAGCAGCTGTAGAAATGGAATGTTAATTAAAATTTTCATTTAGCGTCGGCTTCTCGACGTACGAGCCGTGGTGACTTTGTCCGCTGATGCCTTTTTCTTGGGCGCGGCGCGCTTCGTCACCGGCGCAAACGGCTGAAACAGAGCTGACGGCGCGCGCGGTGGCTGAGTGTCTGCGATGGAGGAGCGATCTCTTCCAGAGCCGACGGGACGAAGTTCGACGAGCAGAACCTCTTCACCTTCCAAAAAAATTGGGGAAGGCTTGGCCCATCGTTTGACGCCAATCTTGCACTTGGGCACGACGATAAGCTCGCTGTGCCCCGCTTGCTCGGCGTCGATGGTGATTTGGTTGAACGTTTGATCGAATTGGAAATCGACCTCATCCATGCTCTCCACGCGCGGCAAACGAATGAGGACGTCAACACCGTTCTCTTCGGGAACTTTCATGAAAGAGTACGTCGCGGCGTAGCTGTTTTCAGGGATGATGAAAATGTCGCGCAGAATCGCAATGACAAAAATGCTCACGATGACTGTCCAAATTCCGTCGGCAATCTTCACCGAAAGCTTCTCGACACCGTACGAGGACAAGTTGAAAGGAATCTTCTGAAGAACGTCGGTCGGAAGCCCAAGAATGAGCGTGGCGAGCTTGATCCCAACGTGCTTGGCCGTGAACGCTCGTACGGTTTGCGTGAACGGGATGAAACGTTCGCGGTGCGACTTCTTCACGGCGTTGAAAATGCGATTGAACTCGTCCTTAACCAAGGTAAAAATTCCTCTGAGGAACCCCGCCGCGGATATTTTCGCCGTAACGACACGCCAGAGACTCTTGGCTTCGGTCGTGAGCTCGAGCGCGCGAACGGCTTGTCGTGTCGAAAACTTTTGCGGATACTTCTTCTGCGGCTTGCCCGTCTTCAGCTTCTTTTCGTGAATAGCTTTAGCCTCCTTGAAGTCTTGCTTGAGTTCTTTGAGAACCTTGACCTTTTTCGGAATCTGACCGACCGTCTTAGAGACGCCGTCCACGACGCCTTTACCCGCGTTCACGAGCTTGGCGGTTTGTTCTTTCCCGGCGTTCACCACGTGCGGGATGCGCTCGTTGGCGGCGTTGACGACTTTCGCCGTCTGTTCCTTACTCACCTCCACCACTTTCTTCGTTTGCTTCTCAACCGCTTGAACAACCTTGGGGATATTTTCCTTGCCGAACTCCACCGCTTGCGCCGTCTTCTCTTGACCCAACTTGACGGCTTGCGCCGTGGTCTTCTTCCCAATCTCGACCGCTTCCTTGGCCCGCTTCGTCACCGGCTCCGCGCGACGTTGAAGCCAAATCGGCACCCACGCCTCTTCCGCGAGTTGCACCTGTTCTTCCAACATCTTCACTCGCCTCGATTCGCTGCTCCTCACCTTGTCCAATTCCTTCATCGTCTGCTCGAGTCGCTTCTCCATCGTCTCCGCGTCGCTCCTTCGCCTCTCCCCGTCCGCCTTCGCCCGATCCCTCTCACTCTCCGCCGCCGTCGCCCGCGCCGTCGCCGCTCGCACCGCCTCCTTCGCCTCTCGCCTCACTCGCTCCAAATCCTTCGTCAACCCATCGTAATCGCTTTTAATCGCGTCTCGCTCTCGCGCCAGCGTCGCGCTTCGCCTCGCCGCGTCCCGCGCCTCCCTCTCCGGCGCGCACCCCGCCTCGCACGTCTGCGCCCGCGCGCCGCCGACCGTCACCGTCGCCATCACCATCATCGCGCACGCCATCACCGTCGCCGTCGTCCATCGCGCGCGCCGCCGCGTCCCCATCCCGAAGATTCCGTTCGCAAGATGATCGATCGATCGATCGATCGATCGATCGATCGATCGTCTCGCGGATTCGTCGACGCGTCGCCTCGCGTCGCGCGTCGTCCCGTCGATCGATCGCGTCGCGCCGTCGCGCGCGTCGACCGCGCGGTCGCGTCGCGTCGCGTTCGTCGCGCGACGCGAATCGAATCGATTCGAATCGATTCGCGGCGCGAAGTGACGCGCCGCATCGCGCGACGCGCGCGCCGTCGACGGACGCGCGCGCGATGTCGGACGACCTGCGACGGAAGCGCGAGGCGTACTTCGACGCGCTGACGCGCGACGCGGCGACGCGGCGATCGACGAAGACGGCGCGAACGACGACGAAGACGCGCGACGAGGACGCGCGCGATGGGACGCGCGCGCGCGAGACGACGACGGCGACGGCGACGACGGGACGCGCGCGAGGCGCGCCGGCGCTGCGCGCGACGGCGCTGCGGCTGACGAGCGCGCCGGGGAGCGCGCGCGGGACGGCGAGCGGGACGCGCGCGGCGAACGCGGGACGGGCGACGATCACGGGGATCCCGGCGGCGCCGGGGGGAGATCCGTGCGATTTGGATCTGGAAAAACACGATGGACGGCGGTTCGCGCGGGTGCGGCTGCCGATGGCGTGGGAGGGAGGGGAGACGCGGGCGCAGATTTTTCCAAACGGGCCGGTGGTGACGGTGACGGCGCCGGAGGGAGCGAGGGGCGGGGACGAGATCGAGTTCGCGGTGGAGCCGTGGACGGTGGAAGACGTGCCGCCGAAACCGCCGGGAGGGAGGGGGGAGACGGAGGAGGAGGAAGCGCCGCCGCCGCCGCCGCCGGGGGAGCCGCCGACGGAGTGGGGCGCGGGGCGAGCGCCGCCGCCGCCGCCGCCGCCGCCGCCGTCGGGGATCGGATTCGCGCCGATGGGCGCCGTGGACGTGCCGCCGCCGCCGCCAGAGATCGGATTCGCGCCGATGGGCGCCGTGGACGTGCCGCCGCCGCCGCCGGGTTCGCCGTGACGTAGTCTTTTAGTTTGTAATTGGGTAAACGGTAGAGTTTGTGTCATTCAGAGAGCGGCGTCGTCGCGCGCTCGCGGTAAAAGTCGTCGTAAAATCGTCTCGAGTCTTGAGCCTTGA
>Ga0257114_1001144_pt1 | contig 19354 bp, 16 predicted proteins | sample SI112_10mmetaG_FD_190149 | JGI IMG/M metagenome (GOLD analysis project Ga0257114, IMG submission 190149) | Marine microbial communities from Saanich Inlet, British Columbia, Canada - SI112_10m | ecosystem: Environmental > Aquatic > Marine > Inlet | place: Canada: British Columbia | collected...
GCCAACATTTCTGCACCAAGTGAGCAGGGTGTAAAATATATGTAGTTCAAGTTGTCTTTTTGTTGTCTGAAAGTTGTCTGTAAAAATATGTAGCTCAAATTGTCTTGAACTTATCTTGTATCTCCTGTGGGTGTGGAGGAAAAAAAATGGTGTTGGGTTTTGTTTAAGGTGTGATAAAAAGGGTAAGGTTTTACTTACCTTTTTTCTCTCAGCGTTCGCATTTTTACGTAAGGAGAGTTCTTCTTAGGCAAGTTTTCGCCTTCTGAAACGTTCGAAGGGATGGTATATATTATATTAAAATTATGTCTGTGTGTTTATTCGATTTTGCTCAATTTTTGAAGGTTTCCGAGTGCCGGATGTACGTGAATGAGTTCCCAGAGGTTGATGATGTGGTGATGGTTCAGGTACTTCTTTTTCTGGTATTTACAGAAGAATGCTCATTTATGCGTCCTAATTTGTAGGTGAAACGTGTTGCAGAAATGGGCGCTTATGTGCAACTTCTTGAGTACAACAACATTGAAGGAATGATACTACTCTCGGAGCTTACACGACGCAGAATAAGGTCGGTGACTAAACTTATAAAGGCAATGACATATTTGTATATTTTGGTTGTTGCGCTCATAACTCTTTTCTCAAAACAGGTAGGGAGGATTGAGCCTGTCATGGTACTCAGAGTAGATAAAGAGAAAGGATACATTGACTTATCGAAAAGGTATGAATCTTTTTCAAGTCAATAAATAGTGAAAATGTTTGAGCAGACGTGTATCCCCTGAGGATATTCAAGCTTGTGAAGACAGGTACAGTAAAAGCAAAATGGTGCATTCGATTATGCGGCATGTCTCTGAAACTACGTGCACTGATTTACATAGTTTATATGTTGTACGTTTTCTCCCTTCTTTTAGTGCTTCTTTTGAAATCAATATGAAAATTGTAGAGTCTTGGTTGGCCTCTCTATGTAAAGCACGGGCATGCTTTCAACGCGTTCAAAATAATGGTTACTGATCACAACTTGATTTTTTCGGATTCTTCTCTTAATAATGAAGTTATAAATGAGTCTGTCAAACACGCATTAATAAAAGATATATGTCGTCGAATGACTCCACAACCATTGAAAATTCGAGCAGATATGGAACTTACTTGCTTTAGTAGTGATGGTATTGAGTGTATTAAGGATGCCATGCGAGCTGCGGAGAGCAGTTCGACCAAAGAGTGCAAAGTGAAAGTCTCATTAATTGCCTCGCCCCTCTATGTGGTCACAACCCAGACACTCGATAAGGAATCTGGAATGGCCACTATTGAGGCAGCAATCCACGAAGCTACGGTACGACAACATATTTGCAAACGCCAATTTTTCATGATTCTGTTCCAGGTTCGTATCAACACGAGGAAGGGGAAGTTGGTTTTGAAGGAGCCACCACGCGTTGTGAGTGAAAGGGATGACAGATTACTTGCAGAATCTATGAACGAAATCAACAAAGATTCGAGCGAATCTGAAGACTTGAGTGACGATTAATCAATATTTGAATAATTCTCCTAGAAGTGAGGTGGAAAAATGGGGACAGCTGAACCACTGAATTCTAGATTTTAGGTTTCCGTAGTTTGTGTTAAGCAAGTAAATTTTACTGCGAAAGTATTCTCTTCAATTGTATTGAAACTAAATCAACTGATTCGATTAAATTACTCTAAGGTCAATAACTATGCACGCAATATTATCTTGACTACGATTTCTCAAGGCACGTTGGACAAGCGCATCCGCTACCTCTGTCATAGAGAGCATTGGATTGCTTTTTAGTTTTGAACACACAAAAGTAACTGCTTGGGATCCATTCATAACGTCCCAAATTCCATCCGTTGCAATGATAATGAATTCATCATCGGTGGATCTATTAAGTTCATGAACATGCGGCAAAGCAACGACTGGAGGTGCATGAAGAGTTGAAGTTGTCGCCTGTACATTTCCATCATATCGAAATTCCTCTAAAAGCTCGGAACGTCCACCTTTAAATTCGTAGTCTCCAAAAGCACGACTGACTGCCAATATTCCACAGACTCGCTCCTGAGTGACCCAACCGCCCGCCATTGCAATACGCTCAATTTCATTTCTTCCACTTTTCGTTCTTGGTGTTGGACGGTGTTCCTCTGTCAATGAAATCGGTTTACCCTTTCTGCCAATGACAGCACTACTATCACCCACATTTGCACAAACGATTTTGTGTTCATCTATGAAACATATTGTTGCTGTGCTTCCACTCCAACATTCAGGATCACCTAAGGTCGCGATATGATCAATTAATGCACTATCTGTCAATCTAAATATATCTTGAAGGCTTTGTGGGCTTAAAACCTGAGCTATTTCACTGATCGTTATTTCACTTTTCATGAACGGAATATTGTTACTTTGTCTTTTCATTTTTATTTTCAGCATATCAAATAGCTTTCGCTTGAGAAACAGAGCACTAGATGAACCACCATGTCCATCGAAAATACTAGCGTACAGGATTCCGGCTTTCAAATTTTCCTTAACAAACCATGCATCTTCCATAGTCTCACGAGGGCCCATAGTCTCAGCAACCCCCCATTTCAAAACGGGACTCGAGATCATAGATCTCGGAGTTTCGTGAATACAAAGCGGACTATTAACACAAAATCTCTCTTTCATTGAAAAATTGTTTTTAGTGCATGACGACCTTCTGAAATCTAGGGGTAGAGAGGCTGGGCTGTACTTTCGATGTAGATTCGTGCACCTCATCGTACTTCCTGAAAATTTTAAGGTTTACACAATATCTTGGCTTGGCTGGAAAGAGCTAAAATGATTGGTGCGTATCAAAACAACTAAACAAAAACAAATGAGAAGAAGATGAACTTTGTTATATGGCGCACGACTAATTTCTTACTCGTTCTCGGACAGATACTTTTCCAACGACACAAATAGTTCCGTAATTAAAGAAGAGTCCGAATTTTGTTCGTACATACACCCTTTTAATTAAATTTGAGCGGGAGAGGCAGCTATGCATAGCTGATGAGCAGGAAAAGCCAAATAAATTTCAAAATATGAATTATATATATGCATAAAAAAAATTCAGGAAGTGGGTTCGTTTACTTAATGACGCGTGGTATATACCTGCTCACAGCCAGTTAGCCATAGCATCTGCGCTTCAAGCTAAAACTTTCGCATTTTGTACCTTAAAGTGCACTGCACGTCACCTATCACACGTAATACGATAAGGATACATTTTCATTTTATTTTGGTAACTTGATAAATAGCGCGCTCAATGCATTTAACAAAACTTTTATGAACTCAGTTCAAGTTTGAAGTTCCAATAAGTATAATATGGATATACATAGAAATGACAGAAACATATTTTTGAAACGAGCAAAATATTGATTTGGAATCCGTGTGCTTGTTTTTTTGTCTATAAACATACATTTGAGATGATTACCATCTTTGAGGACATCTAACATACAATAGACGGGAAAGTGTTTTAGATCAATGAAATCTACTGTAGTTGAAAATGCGGAGACTCCAGACTATATTCCGGTAAAGCGCCGTAGAAATTTTCCTTACCCCTCATCAACAAGGGACAACAATGTAGAAAGGGATAATTCATTTACTTCATACAAGGAAATAGGATCATCGCTCCTTCTCAAATCGCTGGAGGGAAGTAGAAAATCACAAACCAGCACTAATTCTCAGAAAATAGCTGAAACTGAGGCCACCTTGTTAAAAGCTGTGTTGGTAATTTATTTGAAATGTTTTATAAACCAAGCCTCTTAATTTATTCACCAGACAAAGAAAGGCTTACGCTCTGCCACTGAACTGGCCAGTGGTTTAAAGTATGAAAGCTCCATGCAAACCGGTTGGACAGGTCAGGACAAAAACAATCTTCCATTATACTTGAGTTGAACTTTCAATTCTCCTTACATTTTTTTCTAGACTCTTCTTCTTTTGAGGAAAAAAAATGCCACGGAATTCGGAGCAAACTATGTATGAGTGTAGAGGGTAAGTATTGTTGTCGTTAACTAATTCGTTTCATAAACAAAATTGTAGGCAATTTGGTTCCCATGCCATCTTGTTCTTTCTTAACCATGGGTTTACCCAATAAAATTCTACATACACTTCGACAAAAGGTAAATAATGGAATTTTTGCATCATGAGAATATATGGATTTTTTTTATTCATAGGGCATTATGAAACCTACAGCAATACAGATGCAGGGCATACCACTTATTTTAAGTGGACGTGATATGATTGGGATAGGTAATTAACTTAAATTTAATTTTCTGAGGGCATAAGGTTCAATTCTTGCTCAGCTTCAACTGGCTCTGGGAAAACACTGGCCTTTGTTCTTCCTATTTTGACCTCCGTTATGGTAAAGATTTCAATATTCTAATCTAATGATTGACTCAGTTACATTATTTTTCCTTGAAATTGAAATGTAGATCGAACAACTACGAATGCCGCTTGTACGTGGAGAGGGCCCTCTGAGCTTAATAATTTGCCCGTCGCGGGAGCTTGCGCGCCAGACACACGAAGTTTTACTGTTGTACTCTCAAAAGAGGCCGAAAGAAGTACTTTTTGAATAGCAACATATGAAATTATCTAAATATTTCAGCAGAAAAAAAGCGAATCAATATCCGTTATTTTATGTATAGGGGGTTTAAATGTTCAGGAGGTCATGAGGGAACCAGGTTTTGAAGGAGTTCATGTGCTCACTGCAACTCCTGGTCGTTTGAGAGATATGTTATCGAGAAGGGATTTAAATCTAGATATCTGCAGGTATTAACACATAATTCAGCGTAACTTTTTATATTCAAGAATTATCATGTTCTTCTATAGGCTTATTTGCCTAGATGAAGCTGATAGGATGGTAGATTTGGGTTTCGAAGATGAAATTCAAGAAATTTTTAGCTACTTCAAGACGCAACGTCAAACAATTCTGTTTAGTGCAACCATGCCTTTCAAGATTAAAAAATTTGCGGAATCTAATCTGGTTAATCCGGTAACAATCAATATTGGCAGAGCAGGGGCTGCGAACTTAGATGTAATTCAAGACGTAGAGTGTGTAGAAGATGGGGAAAAACTCACACACATTCTGAAAAGCTTGACAAAATCTGCTCCACCGGTTATTATATTTTGTGAAAATAAACGGGATGTAGATAAAGTTCATGAGTATCTGTTACTCAAAGGTATTGACGCGGTCTCAATACATGGTGGAAAAGATCAAAGTGAAAGGAATAAAAGCATAGAGCAGTTCAAGGTTTGAAATTTTATATTTAGATGTATTATATCATGACTTCTATTTGATTTTCAGCATTTTCTTAAAGATGTTCTTGTTGCCACTGATGTAATTTCGAAAGGCCTTGACTTCCCCGCAATAAATCATGTCATCAACTTCGACATGCCAGCTGAAATTGAAAATTACGTTCATCGAATTGGTCGGACGGGTAAGAAAATATGAGTATCTCAAAATGTCAGGAATAATTTGTTTGTTGTAGGGCGTGGCGGTAAAACTGGCACTGCAACAACACTGATCACTCCTAATCAGTCCGAAGTGGTGTTGAAAGACTTGCAACATTTACTGGTTGAAGCTAAACAAAAGGTGCCAGAATTTCTCAGTTTTGCGACGGAAAAACTTCTAGAAGAAGACAAAGAACTCGTAGCACTAACAGGAGTGCGTGGATGTGCATACTGTGGAGGTCTCGGTCATCGAATAGGTAATACACATGTGTTTGACCCTACATTCCTATTTACAATTTTGAAATAGGTGCTTGTCCAAAACTGGACAGTCTCAATGCAAAAGTTGCTTTTAAAAAAAGCTCTTCATTCGGGAGTTCGGAATGTTTTGGAGGAGAACTCTGATTATGATTTTAATATTCACATCGTCTGGTAAAAGTATTGACTGAAATCCGAAATCCTATTTTTTTTACCTAAAATATGAAAGCTTGTGTCATAATTTTCCCTCTTTTCTGCGATAGAATTAATATGACTATCTAGAAGCCCTCGAATTATTTTTATCAAGTTCAATCAAACTGCCGAAATATAATGTAACTGCCTTCAGTTTACCTTTTACAAAATTGAAGTCAATCTGGACAAATAAATCAGCAGAAGAAAAATCGAAGAAAGTGTAGTTATGTCATTACCTCCCAAGGTATTCGTATTCGGTTCTGAATTAGTCCGAGGTCCGTATTTTTAGGGAGAAAATATATGACATTTGGTGTGATTTCCAGTGCTTTTTCCAATATTTCAAACCCATTCAACTTTCCTACATACATATTTTCGAGCTTAAAACTTTCGTTTTCAGTGTAGTAGTTGGGGCCGCCCCATGGTGGCGATAGAAAAATCAAATCTGGTTTTAAAACAGGACACAGTGCCAGGAAATCAGCACATACAAAATCCACCTTATTCCCTAGGAAGTACTTATCTGTGTTGAATTTCACCTGAATAGAGTTCAGTACAATTCGATATTAAGACAAGTTCAAACCATCTTTACACGAGAAATGTTAATTTCACAGGAAATGACGTGAGCTCCAGCAGAAGCAAATTCAGCACTATTACTGCCTGAGCCTGAAAAGGCGTCAACGACTAGTAACGGTATTTCCTGAGTTTGGAGATTCTGAAGAATGCATCTCCTTGCCTGAAGAACAGCAATGGCATTTGGCGTGACTGAATACCATGACTCATAATCCAAGCGTATCCCCTCTCTCCAACTCGTGAACAAGTTATAACGCTGAATCCAGTATTTTTGATGTGGTACTTCCGTAAAATCACTCATTCCCTCTTATTAAACTGATGATATATTTCTTTAAGTTCCTTGCATATTCCACCAGGGTCTAATACTATTTTGCTTTCAAAGTATTACGGTGTCTGGCTGTCATCCTGTTTGCATTTATTTTCTATTCATCACTGAGAACCGCACTATGACGTACAGAAAAAAGAATTTATTGAGAAGTTCGTGAACGGATTTCGCGGAGGTGCATTAAAACATAAATTTGTTGAATGTCTTCATGAGTTTATTTCTTTTATGTATGTATACCAGTACCTAGGTACCAGGTATCATGAATACCAGTTGTTTATAAAGTCCTCGTTTAGGTTAGGGTTTGGGTCAAAAGGGGTTGGAGCTTCAAGAAAAAGCATTTTGGAAGTGGTGGGTATGCCTCCTCAGTCACAAGGTCTATAGAAACATTTTATTTTATAGAAGTATTTTTCACGCTGTCGTCTATTTAAACGGAAAATTGAGAAAATAACTAAACTCTTGCGTGGTGTAACCCTCTTGTACTACTCTTTCACTATGAATCATTGCAAATCATGTTTCGAATTTTGCTGCAATCTGCCTTGTTTTCGAAGTTCTTGAATCAGCTTTTCCTGTGAAATTTGCCGAAGAGCATCTATATCCTCTTCATATTCAAGATAATGAAAATTTAATGATATACTTGATAGACGCGTTATTGCGTCTTTTACTTCAGTGCTGCTTTGAAATGGATGTAGCTCACTCCAAATCATCATCCTGTCGTATGCTCGCGCTGCTTCCCCTTCTTCATCAAAACATCCCAGTGAGGTTGGCTGTGAACAAGTTATTAAAAGAACAATTCATGTATATTAATTATTTGAACTCATTTCACCTTTCCTTGTCGACGAAATTGTGCCTCCCAGCGCTGCGTGGGGAAAGTTTGATGAACCCCTCGGTACTAGAACACCAAATTTGTCAAAAATCAAATAAAACTTAAATGAAAAAAAACCTTTGAAGTATAAGTTCTTCCCTTAGATGCGCCGCGTTGCTTTGATACCTTACAAGGAACTTGTGAATTTGCTCCAGCACCCCTGTTTTCGACCTTGAGTTGGTGTAAGTCCGAGCTTTCATCTATCATTGGATCAGATGGCCAAGATATAATCATATTAGAACCGTAATATCCATATAAAATCTTCCAATCGGAATGTGAATCTATGCTCTTCTTTTGAAGTTAGTATGGCCATAAATAAGATTTAAAAAAGCAACTTAAAGAGTTAAAGACTTAAAGTATACCTTCTTTGAAATAATTGAAGGTAGATTTGTAAAAGCTTCAGGACTCATCTCTGAACAAGGTGCAGACACCTCTTTCTTGCGAGTACAAGATCTTTTCTTGTCTTTCAGCGAAACTTCATTATCAAGTCAAGAAAATGACTCCTGAAAATGATACCTCAGACTCTATATTGTATTAACGTTCATAGCGTCGTTATACATCGCAGTGAAATTGAACGTACTGAAAATATGCTTTGCGTTTTTCAATAAATGTAACGCTGTGTTGCTTTTTTGAGAGGCTAACAGTAAAAAAACCTGAGAACCTGAGAGATTACCCTAAACTATAAACTTCTTAGGAAGTACAAAGAATGTAGGTGAAGAAAAATACTCTCTCGTGCCACGGTGCCAAAACCTGTATGTGACACATTTTTTAATTACACTTTTACACATGAAGACACAAGACATGATCCGCAACTACAATTTTTTTCTTGTTACGACAATCACAAATTGAGCCCTCACGGATACCGAAACCAAAACATGCACGTATCCAGTATTTTCTGGTCCGCTCGGCAACTATAACCATAGTCAAGTTGAAAATGAGGAATTTAAAGGATCTAAATTTGAAGCGGTGGAGACTGTTATCTTTTCATAATGGAATGAGTAACTATCAAGAATACTTGAGTAATCAAGGTCAGATAAGAATGAACTCCGCGAAATTTTTCAAGGTTCGTTACACGCAAGGAAAATGTTCTTCCAGATAACGATTTTAGAAGGCAAATGTGAAAGTATTCGCAGCTCCTGCTGAGATTTATATGGCCGTTCTTGAATCAAAGTTTCTCCCTTTCGACGAGCAGGTCATACAGGAGTATTCACAATTGAGTAGAAAATTGGATGAGAATAATACCATAGTAACGGTGAGATTTAAATACGATGTCCAGTCGATTTTTAAGGTATTTTAATGTATGTCTTATGAGCTGATATTTAACAATAAATCAAAGAAAAATTCTGGCCATTGTTTTCTACGTACGATTTATCCAAGGGAAGACGGTTCCTATCTGATATCGTTTCAGTTCAGTAAGACAAACATGGTTGAAATCTTTATTTCTTCAATATTCATCTTTTTGACTGATATTCTATGTGTTCAGGTTTACAGCTCAACCAGAGGTATCGAAGGCTTCCAACTTTTATATGAACTTTCTCCCTCCGTGATATACTGTAATGGTAAAATAAATGTTATTTCGGTGGTATCATGTTATATTGCGATTGATGGAACGGAAGCATATCAAATTCATGGTAATTCAAATTTTCGTAGTCTGTGTAAGTTACTGAGTTATATTTTCAGATGATCTCCCAATGAATTTTTTAGGAGTGCTTTCTTCTCGTCTCCAAAATTTTAATATGAAGGTGACTTTTGAGCCATTCTTTAGATATCATAAATAGTTGAAGTTAAAGTTTTCTATTTCTCACAAGATCGAGAAAGCTCGCTGGCAATATGGATTACATCGTATAATTACCGAAACTAAATCGGTAATAAATCAAAGCTCTGCGAAGGTAAGGTAAATGTACTAAATAATCACATAATGTATTTTTTTCCAGGGGACCTTACCTACTCATTTTTGGAGTGTCCCAAGTGCAAGCGATTTTTCCATTCGAGGTAGGAACTATCTACAAGATCGGAAAAAAATTCCTGCCAAAGAACCATTCGGAGAACTTATTGCCGTCGATTGGTTATTCGACGACCGAAAAATATCTGATGTCTGTTCACTTCCGCATGGCACATTCAAATCTTCTCTTGAGGTATATTCTTTATCAGTTTGACCTGTACGAGAATCTCACATTACTTTAAGAAATATTGCAATGCCAAATCTATCATATTTGCAATTAATCTTCAAGTTCCAGCTGGTCCTCGCCACTTTTCTCTTGTCTTTTATTATAAGATTGAAGCGGAAGTGATGGAGGTAACCCCAAATTAAAATGAAAGGCTCAAAGATTTAAGCTATTTCTAAGGGAGCTATGATTCAAAATTTTGTCTCCTGTGACGATAAGTATCGGAACTCTCGATTCAAGCTCATTCCGAATGTTTCAACGGTAAGACTTTTTAGCAGATGATCTTTTATATTCTAAAAGTATTATTACTCACTGTTTACAATAATAAGGGCCCCTGGATTGTGCAGAGCTCAGTCGGACGTAAACCTCTCATAGTTGGAGGCGCACTGCGGGTAATTTAATAACTGAATAATTTTTTGAATTTTAACAATTTATCTTTAGGTGGAATATCACAAGGAAGCTCAATATTTTGAAGTAGATATCGATATAGGGAGCAGCGCTATTGCATGCAGTATCGTGAGATTTGTTTTAGGGTAAAGGTCATTTGGACTCACTCCATTCTCTAAATACTTTTTTGTAGTTATGTGCGTTTGCTTGTGGTAGATCTATGTTTTCTTATAGAAGCTCAGTCAGAAGAGGAATTACCGGTGAGTAGAACTTATCTTCTAATATCGTATTGATTGAATATTCTAAATTTAAAACAGGAAAAGTTACTTGGATCTGTAAGAATAATACACTTGGAACCTAACTCGGCGATTCGGTGCCCGAACTGAATATGATTGTGCCTTCTCTACATGCTTCAAACATCACGCAAACGTACAAGTTCCTCAACAACACCTTTATCTGCTAGCGTGGATATATCACCCAAAGAATCATCTTTGCACGCAATTTTGCGTAGAATCCTTCTAAGTATTTTACCGCTTCGAGTTTTAGGCAAGCTAGGTGCCCAATGTATTGTGTCAGGGGCTGCAAACGGACCTATCGTGCTTCGTACACATGCTATAAGTTCTTTTTTAAGCTCCATAGTATACTCAACACCATCAAGTATTGTAACATATGCGTAAATCCCCTGTCCCTTTATGGCGTGCTCGATTCCTACCACTGCAGCTTCCGTACATAGAGAATGTGAAACCAGGGCACTTTCAACCTCAGCAGAACCTATTCTGTGACCGGAAACATTAATGACATCATCAACACGTCCTGTAATCCAATAATAACCATCTTTATCTCTTCGCGCTCCGTCACCCGTGAAATAATAACCAGGGAAAGGCTTAAAATATGCAGTTTCGTAACGAGGATGGTCGCCATATATCGTTCGCATCATGGACGGCCACGGAGATTTGATACAAAGGAGTCCTTCGCATTCTCCTAAAAGTTCTTTTCCCTGCTCATTCAAAATTACAGGTTCGACACCAAAAAAAGGCAAAGCCGCAGAGCCCGGTTTTGAAGGAAAAGCTGCAGGTAATGGGGTAATAAGATGCCCTCCTGTTTCAGTTTGCCACCAGGTATCAACTATAGGACACTTACCGTTTCCAACAACTTTATGATACCATTTCCATGCTTCTGGATTTATCGGCTCTCCTACAGTCCCGAGTAAGCGAAGGCTCGATCGAGAGTACTTTTTAACGTAGTCATCACCTTCTCGTTGAAGAGATCGTATCAGGGTTGGTGCTGTATAGAAAACTTGAACCCCAAATTTATCCACTATTTCCCAACAACGCCCTGGGTCGGGATAATTCGGAACTCCTTCAAAAACTAGGGACGTTGCACCATTGAGAAGCGGACCGTATGTTACATATGTATGTCCGGTTATCCATCCGCAGTCAGCTGTACACCAAAATAAATCTCCAGGTTTTAAATCGAATACATATTTTGTGGTCGTAGCAGCATAAACCATATAGCCGCCCGTTGTATGGACTACACCCTTCGGTTTTCCAGTGGAGCCGGATGTGTACAGCATGAAAAGGGCATCTTCTGCGTCAACCCACTCAGTCTCACACGTCGAACTCATTTTCTCGACAGTTTCCTTCCACCAGAAATCCCGCTCTAGAATAAAATTTGACTCCGAAAATGGTACCGCTCGTTCATTTGCGACGCACAAACAATGCGTGATCCTACATCCGTCCCCACCTAATCCTATCGCACTATCGACAATAGATTTGAGATCAAGTAACTTGGTGCCTCGTAGAACTGCGTTGCACGTCAAAATAATTTTGGCTTCAGAATCAATTATGCGTTGTGCCAAAGACTCGGCAGAGAAACCAGCAAAGACAACTCCATGGACCGCTCCGATTCTCGCGCATGCGAGCATAGAAATTGGCAATTCTGGGATCATCGGCATATAAATAATGACGCGGTCACCTTTTTTAACTCCAATATTTCTGAGCCAGTTAGCAAGTTTGTTCACCTCGGAACAGACTTCTGAGTAGGACATCGTCTTATTCTCATCCAGCCCATTACCTTCCCAGACAAATGCAGCAGTATCACCTCGACCTTTGGAGATTTGTGCGTCCAAACAGTTCCAAGCTATGTTAGTTTGTGCCCCCGAAAAAAATGAGGTAGAAATTGGCCCTTTCGTTGTGTCGAAATTCCCTTGAACTATATTTGCAGGATCCCACTCCTTCTTCCAGTAAAATTCTGAAGCGATGGCAGACCAAAAGGCAGAAGGATCTGTAATTGATTCTTTATACATTCGATCATATTGATCGCGAGCTTGTACGAATGATTCTTTCTTATATTCCTAGGGTAATTTTGTTGAATGTGTGTAAGAAAAAAGTAAAACAAGAACAGAAGGAAAGAGTTTACCTCGCTTGGCCAGAGAAACTCGGCAGCATAATCCGTTTGCTTCGCGTCATTCATTTTTGAATAAATTATAAGCGTGCGGAGTGATGTTTATAATGTTTGTAGTTGAATCTTTTATAAAAACTCCAATCCACAAAGAGTCAAAGACTGTGAAAGATAATTGAAATATTTTTCTCGCACTCGTTGAAAAATGGGGTTGTAAAGTTAAATTGTCGGGTAAAAAACAGAATGGCCATATTTTTTTTGTTACAGGAAACTATCATATAGGCACGTGGACAGCTGAGAGAGTAAGGGCAGGTGCAGTCTGAAAGGATAGTGGATACAAAAAAAAATATTGGCACGTCGACTATTGGAACACCACGCGGATAAACATATCAAACTATCTCAAATTCAGAAATTCCAAAGTGTCGATTTAATATATGCATAGTTTTTACCATGTGTAAGAATGTGAGAATGTGACTTACCAGCAGTACGTACAGTATGTATACTCAAATTGTTTCAGTACCTGTATGGTACATGTGACCATAAATATAACAAGACGTTCCAATCAGAAAAAAAAAACAAGAAAACAGTCCATAGAATCATCTGCCGTTTGTTCTCAGTCAGCAATTCATAGCCTTTCTTGAGTGGTACGCGAGAATTTTTTGCGCGCTCATCTCTACTTCTCTACTTGTCCCATCACTTACTTTTCCCGAACATCTTCTCACTCAGTGTGCGGATAGAATAGTATCATACAAAGAATATAAATTTTCTTTCCCGGTATCCAGCCGCCGCCGCTTCACGGGAAGTAAGTCTTTTGCAATCTTCAGTGCAAAACGATAACGACTTCCTTTACTTTGAAGTCATACTACTCCTCACAAGAATTATACGATAGCTAGATGGAAAGCAAAATGGAAAGCAAAATTACAACAGGTAAGAACCTCTTGTGGAAGTATATTTATAAACAACTAAATTTATTTTTAGGACTCAAACAGCTGGTCAGTGACCATGTTAACTCTTTCGATCAGTTCATAGATCAAGGGTTACGTGATATGTCGACAGAACTACAGCATGTAAAGATAAAGATGTCGGATGAAGAAAATGGAAAGGGTGCATATTTACAAGTATGGTTCGAAAATTTCTATTTAGAAAAGCCTGAGAAAGTCAGGAGGGATGCTAGTTTTCAAGGAAGCCTATTTGAGCCTAGAACATTTCCACGTGAATGCAGAGAGACTGGGGAAACCTATTGTGGCAATCTCATGTCCACAGTTTGTCATAAGATAGTTGGATCTTGCCGTGATCATCCGGTACATAAGAACATAATTAAAATATGCAGCTTCCCTATTATGGTAGCTAGTCACGCCTGCCACTTGGAATCACTAGATAAAATTGGACTTATCAAACATGGAGAAGAAGATACTGAATCTGGTGGATACTTTATTGTAAACGGAATTGAGCGAATCATCCGACTTCTAATTCAGCAACGTAGGCATTATGTGTTAGGTCTAGTACGAAGTTCTTTTTTGCGAAGGGGGGCATTGTTCAGCAAATTTGCTACCTCTATTCGTTGTGTTGATAAGACAGAAATATCTAGTACTATAAGATTGCATTATATGAAAACTGGGAGTGCTAGATTAGGTCTCACTATAGAACGTCAGGAATTTTATATTCCTGTAGGAATAGTTATTCGAGCCATCACGGACTCTTCTGAAAAAGAAATTTTCATGAATTCAGATTATAGATGTAACTCTGAGAATTGCCTCATAAATGATTGTATCATCAATTGCCTTCATGAGGCTACTGATGCAGACATTCTATCTAAAATGGATGCACTTCGTTACATTGGCAAATATTTTAGAAACCTCTTACGCGGACAAAAATTTGTAAGTGATGTTGAATTAGGAGAATTTTTTATTGCAAGATATATTTTCACTCACTTGAAGAGGCAGAGTGAAAAAGCAAATCTATTACTTTTTATGCTGCAGAAGTTAACGGCTTTAGTTCAAGGCCTATGTAAGCCCGATAATCCGGATACATTAGCCCATCAAGAAATCATGTTACCTGGTTCATTACTTCAGGGCTTACTCTATGAAAAGATGGAACATGTGCTTGAGCAAATCCGTCTGAAATTTCAAGCCCTCTTTGATGTGTCATACACTGATAAAGTGGAAGCTTTGGAACCAAATTCAATACAAAATTCAATACTGCAAGTTATCCAAAAATATGATATAGGACGACACTTTGAGTACTTTTTAGCCACAGGAAATTTGGTGAGCAAAAGTGGTCTTGGCTTGAGTCAATCAAGCGGCTTCACAATTGTCGCAGACAAGTTAAATTACTTGAGATTTTTGTCTCATTTTCGATCTGTTCATCGAGGAGCATACTTTACTGAACTTCGAACAACTACGATTCGCAAACTTTTGCCAGAGTCTTGGGGTTTTTTATGTCCAATACATACTCCAGATGGATCGCCATGCGGGCTTCTAAATCATTTGGCAGGTGAATGCAAAATTGTAGTAGCCAAAACAAGAGATACGGATTTTGATCTAGTTCGCAAGACTGTAAAGAAAAGTTTAGGGCTCAATTTCGAATTCACGAATGACTCGAATCGTGAGAATCTTGAAAGTCTTCTTCCTGTACTTCTCGATGGTTTACTTATCGGATCGTTACATGAGAGAGATGCAGCAAATGCTGTAAGGGTTCTTCGGCGGGCAAAAGTTGACAGTTCTTCTTACATTCCAAGAGATTTAGAAATAGCTCATGTTACTTTTCGAAAGGGAGGGGTTTATCCTGGAATCTATATATTCTCATCTTCTTCTCGACTTGTTCGCCCCGTATTGCAGACATCTGGAGGAAACGTGGAATTGATTGGTACCTTAGAGCAATCTTTCATGTCAATTAAAACACAGGATGGTGAAAATAGAGACTTTTGTAAGTCTTTTAAATACTCTCACGAAGAAATATACCCCGATTCTTTTCTCAGTGCTGTTGCAAGTTTAACTCCGTGGTCGGATTATAATCAGAGCCCAAGAAATATGTACCAATGTCAGATGGGGAAGCAAACAATGGGGGTTCCGATGCATTCTTTTCCATTCCGCTCGGATTCAAAGTTATATAGACTCCATACACCACAGCGACCAATTGCACTCACAAAAACTTATGATAAATACGGTATAGATAATTATCCTCTCGGAACAAATGCAGTAGTTGCAGTTCTATCTTATACGGGATATGATATGGAGGATGCTATGATAATGAACAAGTTTTCAATGGAACGTGGCTTAGCTCATGCTACGTTGTATAAGACAGAAGGCCTAACCTTGAAGGACAAAAATGATACTTTCACTGTTTCCGGTCCCTTAAATCAGACGAAGTTCGACGCTTCCCCATTGCCAGGAAGTATATTGCAGAAGGGAGATTCCTTCATATCAGTATCTAACAGAATTTCTGGGAAGTTAAAAAAGACCATGTTGAAGGGCGAGGATAAAGGCATAGTTGATCGAGTGAAGATTTCTGCTTCTCAAGAGCAAAGTTCATATGAGAAACTGGATGTTACTCTGCGCTTCAACCGGAATCCAATAATTGGTGATAAATTTAGCAGTAGACATGGGCAAAAAGGAGTTTTGAGTTATTTGTGGCCAGAAGAAGATCTCCCATTCATCGAAAGAAATGGTATAAAGCCAGACATCATAATAAATCCTCATGCATTTCCATCTCGTATGACAATTGGAATGCTCATGGAAAGCCTTGCGTCAAAAGAAGGTGCACTGTCGGGAAATTTTGTTGATGCTTCACCATTCAAGGCCCTTAAGGAAGAGCATTTAACAATTCCACTGAATAATCACTACGAAAGGCTGAAAGATATGGGTTATAAGTTCACTGGAACTGAAACTATGATAAATGGATTTACTGGATGCACTTTTGAAGTCGATATTTTCATAGGTCTTGTATATTACCAACGCCTTCGACACATGGTATCTGACAAATTTCAAGTGCGTTCGGAAGGTCCAAACAATCCATTGACAAAACAGCCTATCAAAGGTAGAAAAATGGGAGGTGGGATTCGATTTGGAGAAATGGAGAGGGACTCATTGTTGTCACATGGTGTTGCAAATTTGATTCAAGATCGATTACTCGCTAGTTCAGATAAGCACTCGTTTAAAATATGCTCTTCCTGTGGAAGTATGATATCACACTTACAAAAAGTAGCACTGCGTAACGAAGAATGCTCTAATGATATTTGCATAACATGTAGATCGACTTCAAATATTGTGAATGTGCATGTTCCGTATGTTTATAAATATCTGATATCAGAACTTGCAGCCATGAATATCAGATTATGTGCGGACTTAAATGATTAGAGAGGTAACTTCGGTATTGAATTATTGAATTACATAGGTATTGAATTATATATGCATTGGATAAAGATTGGAGTTAGTGCCCCCATCTTTTTCCTTAACTACTTCAGACTCATGTTACACATCGTTTGGGGACTTGGACGCACGATTTATTTTTTTACGAGGAGTGACCCAATTCGTATACTGTAGCACACACAGGAAGAGACGGTCTTTTACTCGTACCAGTACCAGTACTTGTAAAAACCTTAAACGTCAAACATTTTAGCAGACTTCTAAAATAATAAATCAATACATATTTGACATAGCTTGTAGTAATGAGTGTATCAACGCGGAAAGAATACTCGAGCATATTCTACAACAACTTAGGAATTACTCGGGAGAATCTATACGATTTCTCGGGGGAACTTCAAATTTCTAAGACATCTTTTTACCCGATTGCTTGCGCAAATTTCAGCGGAATCATAGCAGAAGTTCTGATTTGGAATTTACACGAAACAAAGTGCGGGTATATAGTCAAAGTATACTCGGGATCAGGTAAAATTATATCAGGATACTACTGGAGAACTTCTTTCAATTTACTTTCTTTCGATTGGGTACAAAATGATACCTTGTTATTCGTTTTTGAAAACGGGCAAGTGTTCAGTTATGGAAGTGGAAGACACCACATTCCCAGAAAAGTATTACATCTTTCGAATTTATCGATTTATGGTGTTGCGTTCTATAACAAAGGTTTCGTGGCAACAACAGGGCGAGGTTCTCTCGTGAAAGTATCTTGTGGGGACAAAATTGTGAAGTTTGTGAAAATGACTTTAAACACACAAGAAAATGTACAATGCCTAGCTATTAAAGAATGCGTTACGGGTACAGGGAAAGATGATTTGTATATTGCAACAGATTCTGGAGTATCATATTTTAGACATATAACTTGTATGACTCAGATTCACAGAAAACTAATTCATAGCATTCGTTTAAGTCATGTACAAAATTTTTTAGCAGTGTATCAAAGAAATGGTATTTTATCAGTATTTGACGAAAATCTAGGAAAGATTTTATACCAAGTGAATTTAAAAATTCTTGATCCCCCAATACAAATTGCATGGGTCGCATCAGCCGCCGTAGCTCTTACGTGGAGTGAAAAAACTATTTTGGTTGGAAATGAGTGTAAGATATTGGAAATACATGGACGTACATCTATTTTTCAGGATTGTGATGGTATGCGCATGATTTCTAATTATTATCATGATTTTCTCCGTCCGTTACAAGGATCATGTGACCTCCATTTCTATGCTGAGGAGACCAGTACTACGGAGGTTTTCGTATATGATCTTTTAAGAACATTATCAGCTGATGATAGTAAGCCCTTTCAGACGAAGAAAAGTGAGGATTTAATCTCGATAAATGACCATTTTGCTATGGCACAGTTTGTGTTTGACCGAGATGAACAGAAAAGATACATTGAGAAAGCTGTTCTAGGTTCAACTATGCTGTGTCAGACAAATTTATTTCATGTAAAAAAAGCTGTGGTAAAATGCTGCTCCTTGTTACGTAAACTCAACCATTTACGACATCCTTCTATTGGTATGCCATTTACTGCAGTACAGTATAAATTGATATGTAAGCAGCTTTTGTTGAGGCGATTATTAATTTTTGGAAGCCATGCACTAGCCATGAGAATGTTTGAGAGTGATTCCCTTAAAAGAAGCCAAATACTGTTGGATTTGATTCGTTCGCCTTCAAATGGAAAAGGGCACTCGGAAAAGTTGTTCCTCCTGTGGAAGAAGTTTCCAGATATATTATTGTGTGACTTAATCGAACGTCCCAAAATTACAAATCGTCAAAAATATCAGATTGTTCAACTAGATCACAGAGCTCATCTACAAGTAGATTTATCTTCTGATGAATTTATGATTGAAGCCATGAGTAAGGCTATTTGTTCCAAGGACATTGATGCACAATACTTCACTATTTTCAAGTTTCTTTTGAATAAGTCTGGATCTAGCCTGGAATATTTTCTGCAGCAAAATTTTTTTTTCAATATTCTCTACTATAGATATAATGTAAGAAGCTTGCTTATACCATCATTAAAGCAGAAGTTCAGAGATGAAGTAAACAAGGCTGAATTTCATGAATATTTTGGAACAGTGTTCAAGGCTAATATGTCCCAGAGTACTTTGAATGTGAAGGGAAGTGACAACAAATTTTTAAACTCATTGAAGGATCAAAATTTTGGTATTCTTCAGAGTTACATGGAACTGTTTGAGGACGGTATAATTTCTGTCCGGACAGTGAGCCTTAGAAAGTTAATTATTTTACTTGTGTTGCTAGGACGAGTGAATTTAGTTACAAAATTTTGCGATAAATATATGTTTTCTGAACGACACTACACCTTCC
>Ga0257114_1001149_pt1 | contig 19294 bp, 20 predicted proteins | sample SI112_10mmetaG_FD_190149 | JGI IMG/M metagenome (GOLD analysis project Ga0257114, IMG submission 190149) | Marine microbial communities from Saanich Inlet, British Columbia, Canada - SI112_10m | ecosystem: Environmental > Aquatic > Marine > Inlet | place: Canada: British Columbia | collected...
ATACGTATGTTTCTTTTTCATGCTAAATACTTCATTCATTGATGAATTTTGTATTATATTTCCTTTATGAATTATTGCTAAATTTTTACATAATCTTTCAGCTTCTTCTAAATAGTGAGTTGTAAGTATAATTGTCACTCCTTGTCTATTAATCTCTTGAAAAAAATCCCACATTGTAAGTCTTAATTCAGTATCTACTCCAGCCGTTGGCTCATCTAGGATTAATATTTTAGGACTATGTATGAGAGCTCTTGCAATCATTAGTCTCCTTTTCATACCACCAGATAATTCTCTTGGTGTATTTTTTCTTTTATGCCAGATTCCTAATTGATTAAAAAGAGTATATATTTTTTTTTCTGCATCCTTGCGATTGATTCCAAAGTAGCCAGCTACATTTATCATTGTTTCTTCAATTGGTATAAATTGACATAAATTATATTCTTGAGGTACTAATCCAATATTTCTTTTTGCGAAATCTGGATTCTTTTTAATATTTTTTCCAAGAACATACACGTCTCCAGATGTAATTCTAACCAAAGATGAAATTATTCCTATAACTGTTGATTTACCAGCACCATTCGGCCCCAGGAAAGCGAATAAATCACCTTCTTCAACTATTAGATTTATATTTTCAAGCGCTTGCACATCATTTTTATAAATTTTGTTGAGCTCTATAATTTCTAATGCTTTATCCATAATAACAACTTAAAAAGAACTGTTTTTTCCTTAAATTCATTGACAATATTATATACTTCCGTAAACTTATCGAGTTATAACAGATAAACAACGTGCTTATCAAGTCTATAATGACAAATCGCATATGGAGATACAAATATGAGCCATACATCTTATGAAAACGCAAGAGCAAGAGTCCAACGAAGCGAGCTAGCAGTTCCGGGTTCTTCACCAAAAATGTTTGAAAAAGCATTGAATTCAACAGCAGATTTTATTTTCTTAGACCTAGAAGATGCAGTCTCTCCAAATGACAAGGTAACAGCCCGTGAGAACGTCATAAAGGCCCTTAAAGAAATGGATTGGAGAGGAAATGGTAAAACCATCTCAGTCAGGATAAATGGTCTTGATACACATTATATGTATAGAGATGTTGTCGAGATTATGTGTCAAGCTGGTGAGTTTGTCGATACCTTGTTGATACCTAAAGTCGGCGTTCAGGGCGATGTATATATGGTTGATTGCATGGTAAATCAAATCGAACAAGAAAGAGGATTAAAGAATAAAGTTGGGCTGGAATGCTTAATAGAAACTGCTCTAGGCATGGTTAATATTGAAGAAATCGCTCAATCATCGAAAAGATTAGAAGCGCTCCATTTTGGGGTAGCAGATTATGCAGCAAGTTTGAGGGCAAGAACTGTTGTTATCGGTGGACTAAACCCAGATTATCCTGGTGATCAATGGCATCATGGTCTAGCCAAACTTGTAGCAACATGTCGCGCATATGGCTTAAGACCAATTGATGGACCCTTTGGTGACTTCAATGACCCAGATGGTTACATTAATGCAGCAAAAAGAGGAGCTGCAATTGGTATCGAGGGTAAATGGGCGATACATCCTTCTCAAATCGAGCATGCCAATAATGTTTTTTCTCCTCCTGAGAAGGAAGTTGAAAAGGCTCATAGAATTATAGAAGAGCTAGCAAAAGCCGCTGCTGAAGGAAAAGGTGCTGCACAACTAGACGGTAGAATGATAGATGCAGCTTCTGAGAAGATGGCAGAAAACATTATAAATATAAATAACTTAATACAGTCGAAGAAAAAATGAATATACACGAATATCAAGCAAAAGAAATATTAACTAAGTTTGGAGTAGCAATTCCAAAAGGCGGAATAGCATACAGTCCAGAAAATGCCAAAGATAGAGCTAATGAGCTTGGCGGTGATATGTGGGTAGTAAAAGCTCAAATTCATTCTGGAGCAAGAGGTAAAGCAGGTGGGATTATAGTATGTAAGAGCCATCAAGAAGTTTCAGATGCTGCGAATGAACTACTTGGCAAAACTCTGGTTACCAATCAAACTGGTCCTGAAGGGCTAACAGTTCAAAGAATTTATGTAGAAGAGGCATCAGACATAAAAAAGGAATATTATTTGGGTTTAGTTTTTGATAGAAGCACAGAAAGCATTATGGTCGTGGCATCATCTGAAGGTGGCATGAGTATAGAGGAAATAGCAAAAGAAAAACCAGAGACAATAATTCGTGCAAAAATTGAAGCAGCTGTTGGCATGCAAAGTTTTCAAGCAAGAGAAATTGCCTTTGCATTAGGGTTAGAAGCCAAAGCAATATCAAGATGTGCTTCAGCAATTCTTGGATGCTATAAAGCATTTGCTACTTCAGATGCAACAATGGTAGAAATAAATCCATTAGTTCTCACTGGAGATGACCATATTCTTGCACTAGATTGTAAAATGTCGTTTGATGATAATGCTTTATATAGAATTCCACAAATTGCAGAACTTAGAGATAAAACGCAAGAAGATTCTAAAGAAACATATGCTCATGATAGAGGATTAAACTATATAGCTCTAGATGGAGATATTGGTAATATAATTAATGGTGCAGGTCTGGCTATGGCATCAATGGACATGATTCAATTAGCTGGAGGCAAACCTGCAAACTTCTTAGATGTAGGTGGTGGCGCAACACCAGAAAAATTTGTTAAAGCATTTAAGCTTATATCAAGTGATCCAAATGTTAAGGTTATCTTGATTAATATTTTTGCAGGTATTAATAGATGTGATTGGGTTGCCCAGGGCATTGTTGATGCTTTAGCTCAAATAACAATTGAACAACCTTTAGTTATTAGACTTGCAGGAACAAATGTCGATGAAGGCATGAAGATCTTAAAAGATAGTAATATTGATTATATTGAAGCTTCAACATTAGAAGAAGCTGCTAACAAGGCTGTTAAAGCACTTAAAGATTTGGAGAATAAATAATAATGGCTATATTAATTAATAAAGAATCAAAAATAATTGTACAAGGCTTTACAGGAAAGATTGGAAGTTTTCATGCGGAAGAAATGATTGAGTATGGAACAAATGTTGTTGGTGGAGTCACACCCGGTAAAGGTGGACAAAAGCATTTAGACAGACCTGTTTTTAATACAGTCAAAGAAGCAGTTGAAGAAACAGGAGCAGATTGCAGTATATTATTTGTTCCACCAGCCTTTGCTGCGGACTCTGCAATGGAAGCGGCTGATGCCGGAATAAAGACTCTCGTTGCGATTACTGATGGAATCCCAGCTCATGACATGATTAAAGTAAAACGCTATATGAGACGTTATAAAAATGAAGAAAGAATGACAATGGTTGGACCAAATTGCGCTGGAGTTATTAGCCCAGGAAAATGCATGTTAGGTATCATGCCTGGCCATATATATAAAGAAGGTAATGTGGGAGTTATTGGAAGATCAGGGACTTTGGGTTATGAAGCTGCTGAACAAATGAAAAATTTAGGAATCGGTATATCAACCAGTGTAGGCATAGGTGGAGACCCGATAAATGGCAGTGCCTTCAAAGATCATTTAGCAAAATTTGAACAAGATGAAGAGACAGAAGTGATACTCATGATTGGAGAGATTGGCGGACCACAAGAAGCAGAAGCTGCTGAGTATGCGAAAGAGAATGTATCTAAGCCTGTCATTGCTTACATAGCTGGACTAACTGCACCTAAAGGTAAAAGGATGGGACATGCAGGGGCAATTGTTAGCTCTAAAGGTGAATCTGCAGCAGATAAAGTAGAAATTCTTGAAGCTGCTGGAATAACTATTGCTAAGAACCCCTCTGTGATTGGTGACACAGTAGCCTCAGTTCTTAAAAGTTAATAATAAAATGAATCCTCTAGGTCTTATTGATATAGGAGCTAACATAACTCATCCTCAATTATATAATCAATTAGACAAAGTAGTTGAGAATATGAGAAGCAAGGGAATCTCTAAAGCCATAATTACTTCCTCCAATCTTGGAGATACAAGAACAGCATTAGATATTATAAAAGCATATCCAGATTTTTTTTATACAACAGTGGGGTACCACCCTCATAATTCAAAAGATTTTTCACATGATGATATTGACTTAATTATTAAATATACAAAAAATAACAAGGTATTAGCTATAGGTGAGTGTGGTCTTGATTATTATCGAGAATATTCATCCAAAGATGACCAGCTATTTTGTTTTGAAGAACAATTGGAAGTAGCTAAGGCTATAAGGTTGCCTATTTTTTTACATGAAAGAGAAGCTCATAAGGATTTCGTTAATACACTAAAAAAACATATCTTAGACATCAATAAGAGCGTCGTGCACTGTTTTACAGGAACTAAGGATGAACTAAAAACATATTTAGACATGGGATGTTATATAGGCATAACCGGATGGATAACTGATCTCAGTAGAGGAGAGCACTTACATCATATGATAAAATATATCCCAGAAGATAAACTAATGATTGAAACAGATGCTCCTTACTTAACACCTAAAAATATACCGTTTAAAACTAATGGCGTTAACGAACCTTCACATTTAAATTATGTTGCCCAATGTGTTGCTGAATGCTTAAATAAGGATATAAGCTATATAAAAGAAATTACTATTAGTAATACTAAGAGGTTCTTTTCGATATGAGTAATAATTTTACTACTAAATTACAATTACCAAGCGGTAAAAATAATTTGCTTTTGCATTCATGTTGCGCACCATGTTCTGGCGATATCATGAAAAGATTAATAGACTCTAATATAAATTATACTGTTTATTTCTATAACCCTAACATCCACCCCCATCAAGAATATCTTCTTCGCAAGGAAGAAAATATGTCATTCTCAATTAAAAACAATATTCCATTTATTGATGCTGATTATAATCCGAGAACTTGGTTCGATCTGACGAAGGGAATGGGACAAGAACCTGAAAGAGGAAAAAGGTGCTCTGTTTGTTTTGATATGAGGTTTTTTAAAACAGCTGAGTATGCGTCTACAAATGGATTTGATATAATTTCTAGCACTCTTGGAATTTCAAGGTGGAAAGATATGAGCCAGATTAATCTATCAGGAATTGATGCTGCTTCGAAGTTCAAAGATCTTGAATACTGGACTTTTAATTGGAGAAAAGAGAATGGTTCTCAGCGGATGATAGAAGTATCAAAGGATGAGAAATTCTATATGCAAGAATACTGTGGGTGCGTATATTCACTAAGAGATACAAATACCTGGAGAGAGAAAAATATGAAACCCATAATAGAAATTGGTAAAAAATTCTACTCTCATTCAGATAAAGATACCACCGATAATTAAAAAACCTATCAAGCTTAGCCATGAGAGGAAAGCTCTATATATAATTGATTGTATAAATATAATTTTTTCTTCATCTGCATCTTTCGAGTCAATCTCTAATTTTTCATATGATGCCATTCCAACAGTGTTTATAAGAGCAATATTTGAGTCATACAAATTTTTTTCTTTTTTTGATGTCCTCCATGCTTCACTACATAATTCATAGTTAGCAACTACTGCAAATGAGAATATACATAGCCTTATAGGGATATATTCAATTATGGACAAAATGATTTTTAATTCTTTTTTAGATTTTTGATTGATTTTCATCTTGTCATTATATATGTAGTTATCTAATATAATGAATGCCAGCGAGCCAGATGGCCCTAAAATAAGAAAATAAAATAGTACTGTAAATATATTTCTTGTAGAATTATAAAATATATTTTCAAAAAATTTTCTACCCTTATGATTAGGAAGAATATAATTGAATCTTGGAGAGCTAATGTCTTTCACTTCATTCTCTTGAGAAAACTTAATTTCTTCTACTTTTCTATTAAACTCGCTAGGTTTTAAGCAATAAAGAAGTACTGTCAAATCTAGAATAAATGTAAATATACTATGAAAATAATTATCTATTACATATGTTATTAATGAATAGAGCACGATTACAGCAATAGGAAAAACTAAGTAAATATAATATTTATCATATATATATTTTTTTACTAATGTTTTATATTTTTCAAATGTAATACTTATAACTGTAGTATTCTTCATATGTGATATCGGATCATATACATATTCAAGAACTAAAGCAAAAAATATTAGTAAAGCTGTAATCATCTTTTAACCTTTAATTTTATCCCATTCAAAGAATTTTCCAGGATCCTCTTTTCTTTCTGGTGAAACCTTATTATGACCTATTATGTTATCGTCTACAATTTCAGGATAGAAAGTCTTTGTTGTTTTAATAATTTCTTTTAATTTATTATACTGTTCTTCAGTAAATGATGAGTTTGATGTGCCTTCTAGCTCAATTCCAATAGAAAAGTCATTAAAATTCTCCCTCCCTTTATATTTTGAGATTCCTGCATGCCAAGCTCTCAAGTTTAAAGGAACAAATTGTATTATTTTGCCATCCCTTTTGATAAATAAATGTGCTGATACTTTAAGATCTTTCAATGAAACAAACGATTTATCTTCAGAAATATCCAAATTATTTGTAAATAGGTTGCTAACATTATCATTGTCATAAACGCCTGCTGGCAAACTTATACAATGTATGATTATCGTATCAATGCTTGTATTATCTGGCCTAGAGTCGTAATTATCTGAAGGAAGATATGTAATACCCTCTATTAAGTGAGAATTTCTATTAATTTTAAACATTTTTTATATAAGAACTCATCATTCGCTGATATCATGTTAACTATTCCTAATTATGCCAAACTTTTTAATTAATACAGATATAAAGTTACAAAATATCATTAAAGACCTCAAGTCTTCAAGTGCAATAGGTCTGGATACAGAATTTATTAGAGAATCTACTTATTATCCAATCTTGGCTTTATTACAGCTCAGTGATAAAAAACATACATACTGCATAGATATACTTGCATTAAATAATAAAGAACTAGTCATAGATTTATTAAAAGATAAAAATATTGTTAAGATAATTCATTCTTCTAAACAGGATCTTGAAGTTTTAAATCATTATTATGGATGTTATCCTGAGAATATATTTGATACACAATTAGCTGATAATTTTATTAACCCAGAAATAAGTATCAGTTATTCGAATCTTGTAAAAAGACACTTTAGTGTTTTACTTAAAGAAGGTTCATGGAGAACTGACTGGCTCAAAAGACCTATTTCAGATGATAAAATTGAATATGCTGGAAATGATGTAAAGTATTTGATAGGTCTATATGAGATATTGAAAAATCAGCTGATAGGACTAAATAGATATGATTGGTTTCTTGAAGAGCAGAAGCTTGAGCTTGAAAAGTCTAATATAGTAACAGAACCAGATATTTCTTGGCAGAAAGTTAACTTACCATCTAAGATTACCAGTACACAATTAAATCATTTAAAAATTTTATCTAAATGGAGAGAGGAAAAAGCTATTAACCATGATATGCCGAAAAGATGGATTTTTAGTGATAGCGAACTTATTAAGATAACTTTATCTCGACCTAATAAGTTAATGCTCATCTTGGATAATTTGAAGCATCAACCTAGTGAAAAAGATGTTAAGCATATTCTTTCTGTCTTAAAGATTAAATGTAATGATGCACAAATTGAGTTTGAAAAATTTGACCCTTCAATGTACAACAAAAAAGTTAATATATGTCATCAAACATTAGAGATTGTATGTGAAGAATATAAGGTTGCTCCTTCATTAATTGCGAATAAACGTGATATTGATTTATTTGCAAGAGGAAAGAAAGATATTAGATTTTTACAAGGCTGGAGATTTAAAATATTTGGGAAGTTGGTACAATAGGCAATGCGTAAATATTCTTCAAAAGTAGTTGATGGTAAAGATAGGTCTCCGAGTAGGTCAATGCTAAGAGCCGTTGGCTTCAAAGACAAAGATTTTAAGCTTCCCCAGATAGGTGTTGCTTCGACTTGGAGCATGGTCACACCTTGCAATATGCACATAAATAAGCTTGCAGATGTTACAGCTAATTCAATTGATTCTAATGGAGGAAAGGCTGTCATTTTCAATACGATAACTATATCTGATGGTATATCTATGGGTACAGAAGGGATGAAGTATTCTCTAGTTTCTAGGGAAGTTATAGCTGATTCTATTGAAACTGTTGTTGGATGTGAAGGCTTTGATGGTTTTTTGACAATAGGGGGGTGTGATAAAAATATGCCTGGATGCATTATGGCTATGGCTAGATTAAATAGACCTTCTATTTTTGTATATGGAGGAACAATTCTACCAGGAGTACATGAATCTAAAAAAATAGATATTGTTTCTGTTTTTGAAGCTGTAGGTAAAAATGCAAATAATAAAATGTCTGATAAAGAATTATATGCAATTGAAAAAAAAGCAATCCCGGGTCCAGGATCATGCGGAGGAATGTATACTGCAAATACTATGGCATGTGCCATTGAAGCTTTGGGGATGAGTTTAACTAATAGTTCTGCGCAAGTAGCAATATCTAATTCTAAAAAAAATGACTGCAAAGATTCAGCTAAAGCACTAATGCTATGTGTGAAAAAAGACATTAAGCCGAAAGATATTATCACAAAACAATCACTTGAGAATGCAATAACTGTAGTTATGGCATTAGGAGGGTCAACTAATGCTGTACTCCATCTGCTTGCCATAGCTAATTCCGCAGGAGTAGATATTAATTTAAGTGATTTTGATACTGTCGGTAAAAGAACCCCTGTTTTAGCGGACCTTAAACCAAGTGGAAAATATTCAATGTCAGAATTAGTTAAAATTGGAGGTGTAGCACCATTAATGAAAATGCTTCTTGAAAAAGGGCTCCTTCATGGTGATTGCTTAACTGTCACTGGCAAGACATTGAAACAAAATTTAAAAAATATAAAACATTATAATAAAAAACAAAAAATTATTATGCCATTTGATGCCCCAATCAAAGATAATGGTCATCTAATTATCCTTAAAGGGAATCTATCCCCATTAGGCTCAGTTGCAAAAATATCTGGTAAAGAGGGTACTAAATTTACTGGAAAAGCTAAGGTATATAATTCAGAAGAATTAGCTCTTAAAGATATACTTAGTGATAAGGTAAAAAAGGGAACGGTCATAGTCATTAGATATGAGGGTCCTGTTGGTGGACCTGGTATGAGAGAAATGCTGTCGCCTACATCAGCAGTAATGGGTAAAGGTTTAGGAAAAGATGTTGCGCTTATTACGGATGGAAGGTTTTCTGGGGGAAGCCATGGCTTTGTAGTAGGACATATTTCACCAGAAGCATATATAGGTGGACCTTTAGCTATTATTAAAAATGGAGATATGATTGAGATTAATGCAATCACTCAAAAACTATCTCTCAAACTTAGTAAAGCAGAGATTAATAAGAGATTGAGTGCTTGGAAGAAGCCATCTAGAAAGACTATACCAGGTGTATTATCCAAATATGCAAAGCTAGTAAAACAAGCAGATGAAGGGGCAATTACTACTGATTAGTCATTAAGTCGTTTACTTCAGCTTTATATATTTTTTGAACTATCTTGTAAAGCATATCTAGTCGATCTATTGCATTATTCATAGCAATCAATTTATTTTTAGAAGAAGAATCTAGAGGCAAACACTCAATCAATCTAAAGCCTACCCATGATGCATCTGCATATTTTTCTTTTTTGAACCTTATAATATGTTTAATGCCTGGATATATTTTTTTATAAAATTTAGACAATAGTAAATACTTCTGAGGTATCATATACTCTTTTTCAGTTTCTATATTTTCTATTGTTCCTGTAAGTAAATTAGTTTCATCTAGATTACTGTCTAGTACTTTTATTTTATTTATCCCTTCAACAGTTATGCCTAATAAACCATCATCAAGTTGATTCCAGTCAGTTATTTTTACATAACATCCATAGTTATATATATTAGTTATATACTCTTCCTGAGAATTATTGCGAATCAGTGTAATGCAGAATCCAGTTTCATCTTTAATACAATCCCTTACCATGTCTAAATATCTTCTTTCAAATATTCTCAAGGGAAATATACCGCCGGGCAATACTATGCTTTGTAGAGGAAAAAAAGGTATTGATTTATTTTTCATTATTAATCCTTTTTAATAAATTTTAAAGCAACTGAGTTAATACAGTATCTTTTTCCTGTTGGCTTAGGGCCATCATCAAAAACATGACCAAGATGCGCATCACAATTGATACATAATGCTTCAACTCGAGACATGCCTAGAGACATATCAGCTTTGGTATAAATAGATTCATTAGAAGCTGCACTAAAGAAACTTGGCCAACCTGTACCAGAGTCATATTTATCATCAGATTTAAATAAAGTATTCCCACAGCAGATACAATTATAATCACCACTATCTAGATTGAAGTAAAGATCACCACTAAATGGAGTCTCCGTTCCTTTTTTTCTTGTAACAGTATATGCAGACGCAGAAAGCTCTTCTTGCCACTCACCATCTGTTTTATTAATTTTTTTCATTTTTTAATATAATTACGAATACCTATTGTACTTTTATTACTCATTAGCAATATAATATCTATTTTGTTTTCAAGTTTTCTCATGAACTCTAGTGCTTTAGCATAAGAGTTTACAATACATAAATTTCTATTTTTATTAACAATGGTCCATTTAGATAATGGTGATTTTATTATTATACTATAATGAGAATTACCCAATGCTATAGGAAGATTATTTTTATGAGCACCAGATATCATAGAGTGAGATTTTATCTCACATATTGACAGAATCTTCTTGCCCTTAAAGTTTTCTTTCAATGATTTAATTGAGCTTTCAATCTCTGTTGGATGATGTGCAAAGTCATCATAAATCCTCCATATGCCACTGTTTTCAATTTTTTCCATTCGTCTTTTAACCCCTTTAAATTTTTTTATTGCCTCTATACATGCTGAAAAAGAGACTCCGGCTTGAATCGAAGCCAGAATTGCTAACGAAATATTTTTATGATTATGTATCCCCATGAGGCTAGACTCTATTTTCTTTTTATAATTCGATTTCATTTTATTTTTTTCAAGAAAAAAGTTAATACCATCTTTAGAAAGTGACCAATCTGCATTTTTATTATTTTTAGATGTGAGCGAAAGTTCTTTTGACCAAATACCTTTTTTAATCATCTTTTTAATATTTTTATCGTCTTTATTATAAATAACTTTTCCATTTTTTGGCACTATTCTCACTAAGTGGTGAAAATTTTTAATCACAGCGTCTATATTTTCAAATATATCTGCATGGTCAAATTCTATGTTATTTATTACTAATATATTTGGGCGATAATGTATATACTTTGATCTCTTGTCAAAAAAAGAAGTATCATATTCGTCAGCTTCAATTACAAAATATTTTGATGTTGTTAATTTTGCTGGGGAGATTAAATTAATTGGTTGCCCTCCTATAAGATAGCTTGGGTTTAGTTTTGCATGTTTCAATATCCACGTGACAAGAGAGGATGTTGTTGTTTTACCATGAGTTCCCGATATAGCTATAACTTTTTTTTTGCATAATACATTTTCATATAACCATTGCGGACCAGAAATATATTTAATATTATTTTCAAGTAATCTTTCTATTATGCTCATTCCACGAGACATTACATTACCGACAATTACTAAATCAAATTTCTTATCTAATATTTTGGGATTATACCCTTCGGTAAATTTAATATTTTCTTTCTCCAGGACAGATTTCATAGGGTCATATAAATTTTTATCTGAACCAGTAACTTGATGACCTAACTGTTTAGCTATAATAGCTATACCAGCCATAAATGTTCCGCCAATTCCTAAAATATGTATTTTCATATTGCTAATACCTGGATGAAGATCATCATAACAAATACACATGCAATGCTATGTAGTAATGAAATTGCAAGCCCAATTGACATTGTAGTATCAAAAGCATTTTTAAATATATAGCCATTTACAAACCATGCATATAATGAAACTATTAAGAAAATAAATAATGTAGAACTCTCGTCTGTAATTCTACTTATCGCAATCATGCTGGTAAATAAAGCTATGATGGCATGTATACCTAGAATACTCGAAGAAACCTGCGTATGACGAGAGACAAACAAATCAGGAGTTCCATTATTTCTATCTTTTATTCCTAGACATGACTTTATGAATAAGAGTGTTACCGCGATATATATAATTGTAAATAACATATTGACCGTAAAACTAACGTTAGGATCAACTGAAATGAGCCCAATAGCTATGTTCATAAAGATAATCATTTTTAGAAGCAAAGAGCTTGAAGGGAGGTCTTGTGGACCTCGAGAAAACATTAGAATATCTAGAAAAATCTTTAAATTTAATATCATATTAATGCTATAATTAATACCTTCATAACTATACTAAGGATAACATATTGGACGAAAACTCGATAATCAAATCTTATAAGAGAGTCTCTGGGTTTTATGATGCGACTTTTGGACAAGTCTTTAGACCAGGTCAGAAAGCAATAATCAAAAAAATGGACTGCAGCAGCACCGATAACGTTCTTGAGATTGGTATAGGTACAGGTTCATCATTACAATACTATCCTGATGATACAAAAGTAGTAGGCATAGATTTATCACCAGATATGCTGGATGTAGCAAAAAAGAGAATTATTAAAGATCAGACTCAGAATAAACATATTTTATTAATGAATGGTGAACAACTGACTTTTGCTGACAATAGTTTTGATAAAGTGGTCGGCATGTATGTTGTATCGGTTACGCAGAATCCTAAAAGACTTATCAAAGAAATGAAAAGAGTTTGCAAGAATGATGGTGATATTTATATTGTGAATCATTTTAGCAACGAATCTGACAACAAGTTTGTTAAGATGTTTGAAAAAGGTTTGATGCCCATAAGCAAATTATTAGGTTGGAAACCATACTTTCCATTTTCTGAATTCAATGAATATGCAGATTTAGATGTACAAGAAATGTCAAAGATTAATATATTCGATTATTGGAACATAATACACGCAACAAATAATAAGTAGTGCTTTAAACTACAGCTTGATCAATCAGTTTCTTTAATTCTCCAGACTCGAAAAGTTCCAAGGTGATGTCACATCCACCAACTAGTTCACCCTTGATATAAAGTTGAGGAAATGTTGGCCAATCTTTGAAACTAGGTAAGTCTCTCATGACTTCTTGGTCAAGTATTACATTACAATAGCCAAATTCTTTGCCACACTGTTTTAACGCATCTACTGTTCTAGATGAAAATCCACACATAGGCATTTCTGGCGTACCTTTCATATACAACATGACTGGATTTTCTGTGACTTGCTTCTTAATTCTATCTAATGCTGACATTTACTTCTCCTTTAATTTGATATATTTACCATTTGTTTATACCTGACTACCAAAGCCAGGCATAAATTTAAATTTTGTTTACATACCTAATCCATTATGGCTATAACCCATAAATAATAACATTGGTATGCTGAGTAGAGTGTTTGTTCTTGACGCTAGTAATGCAACTTTTTTAGCTTTAGCTATTTCTTCTGGGGTTGCTGATACCATACCAAGAATTTTCTTTTGGTTTGGCCAGATTAAAACCCATACATTAAACAACATTATCGTACCGAGCCATGCTCCTATGCCTATTCCTGCAGCTCCATCAGATAGTGTAAATGCAGCATGTAACATTCCATAATGTTGCAAGTATAATGCACCTGTTACCCATGTAACAACAGCACCCCACCTAAACCAAACAAGAGCTAGAGGAGCTACATATTTACCAATAGCTGCTGGACCAGGCTCTTTATCTGCAATCGCTGATGCCATAGCTGGAACTTGCACAAAATTAAAATAGTACAGCAAGCCAATCCAGGTTATACCTGAGAGGTAATGAAACCATCTTAGATAATGCTCAATATCAACCAATTTTCCGCCAATGGCGAGTACAAGTACCGCCGATAATACAAATCCTGAAATTATTGTTCCTTTTATTGATAATAGTGGGTTCATGTGTGCCTCAAAAATAATTATATTATGGATGATATAATAAATGATGTAAGCTATTTTATCTATCAGTAAGTTTAAAAATTTAAGTGTTTTAGAGGAACAACAATTTATGTGTGGAATTTGTGGTGAAATGAGATTTGATGGTGACAAGCCAAATCAGTCAAAAATGCATAATATGATGGATAGCATAGCAAAAAGAGGTCCAGATCATAGAGATGAATATCGCCATGGCAATATTTATCTGGGACATCGCAGATTATCAGTAATTGACATATCAAGTAAATCAAACCAACCAATGATGGATGCTAAATCAGGCAGAGTTATAGTTTTTAATGGGGTTATTTATAATTACAAGGAATTGAGAGAGCTACTAAAAAAGAAAGGGTATAGGTTTTCTTCAGATGGTGATACAGAGGTAATTTTAAAGAGCTATGATTATTATGGTCGTGATTGCGTCAAGTATCTCGATGGTGTTTTTTCATTTTGTATCTATGACTTAGAAAGAAAAGATTTTTTCCTGGCACGAGATAGATTGGGTATTAAACCCTTATACTATAAAATCAATAATGAATATTTTTCTTTTTCATCAAACACAAGGGCTCTTACTAGAAAAGATGATAATATAATTAGTCATCAAAGTCTTCATTATCAGTTTACTCTACATTCAGTTGTACCTGCCCCAAATACAATTTTTGAAAACTTATATAAATTAGAGCCAGGACATTCTATGATAATCAATCATAAAGGTGAAGTATCTAAAGATAAATATTATTCATTTAATGATATCAAGATTAACAGTAATATTTCAGAAAATGAAATTTTAGAAGAATCTGAGAGATTATTACTAAAAGCAATTGAAAAACGATTTTATACTGCCGATGTGAATGTGGGTGTATTGCTTTCTGGAGGATTAGACTCAAGCTTAATTGTGGCGATGGCTGCTGAAAATAAATTATCTAAAGTAAATACTTTTTCTATTGGATTTCCAACAATCAGTGATGAAGTTGGAGATGAATTTTATTATTCAGATATAGTTTCTAAACAATTTAAGACTAAACATCATAAATATCATATAAATCAAAATAGTTTATTTGAGTCACTAGATGATGTTATCAGAGAAATGCCTGAACCAATGTTTAGTCAAGATTCTTCTGCGTTTTACTTACTTGCTAAAGAAGTCTCAAAAAATCAAAAAGTAGTACTCAGTGGTCAAGGAGCTGATGAGTTATTTGGTGGATATTTTTGGTATGAGAAAATGAACGAAACTGCTGGTAGTGATTCAGAGAGATTTATGAGACATTATTTTGATCGTACTCATAATGATTATTGCAATACCATTAACAAACAGTATGTTCTGAATAATTATAGTCAAGAATTAATAGAAATACTATTTAAAGATCAAAGAGATGATATTGGTTATATAGACAAAGTACTAAGAATTGATTTATCTACCTTGATTACTGATGATCCAGTCAAAAGAATTGATAGCATGACTATGGCCCATGGATTAGAAACAAGAGTCCCTTTTTTAGATATTGATTTAGTTGAGTTTTTATCATCACTACCATCTACTCAAAAGCTAAAAAATAATGGAAAATACTATTTGAAGAAAATAGCCGAAAAATATTTGAGTAAAGAACTAATATATAGAGATAAGTTTTATTTTCCAGTACCTCCATTAAAGATACTAGAAGGTAAATTTCTCGATTATATTAAAGCTATTTTACTCTCTAAAAGTTGTTCTGAAAGAGGACTATATAATCAAGATAATATAAATACTTTATTACTTAATCCAAATTCACATTTTACCAAGTTAAATGGTAACAAGCTTTGGCATTTAGCATTACTCGAAAGATGGTTTCAATTAAATATTGATGCATAAAAAACCCACCTCATATAAGGTGGGTTTTCAAAAACTCAGGCTATTAAGCTTTAAAATTTATGTGTTAAACCAAGACCATAAGTACGGACAGCATTACCTGCTCCTTCAATACCTTTTCTAGTATATCCTATCACTAAATTAGTAGATTTACTTAAGTTCATTTGGTTTGAGATACTGTAAGTATCATAGTCTGTAGTTGCTGTATCCATGTTACCACTTGCTGCAACTAATTGAATCATATTATTACCCATAGTGTAATGAAGACCCATAGTTGTAATATCACCTGCTCCATGATTAGTACCAGCAATTTCAATGTCTTCATTTGTATAGAAAACACCAACACCTGGCATTACTTTATATGAAGCAAAGATTTTATCATTACTTGTACCATAGTTACTAGCACCACTCTTGTCATGTGCTCTAGCAAAACCAAACTCTAAGCCTGGCATAATATGTTTTAATCTCAGGCCAAATGCATAGTCACCTTTTGCAACATTAGCAGCATTACTACCACCGACATCGTCAGCCATACCACGCATATAAGCAATTTCCATTGGTCCCATTGCACCATGATATGATACAGAAGAATCCCATGTACCTTCTATACCAAATGCACCATCACTTGTACCACCATGACTGTTTAGCGCAAGTGCAGTATCCATATTTGAATCATACATACCCATTGTTTTATATGGAGATTCATAAGAACCCATTCCAAGATAACCAAGTGGTGTTAAGAAACCTAAGTTACCAACATGTAAATCAAATGTACGGCAATCTCTCGCGCCAGTACATGCAGTAGTACTATCTGCACCAGATGTACCATCAGCAATATCAAATTTCCATTCAGCATGTCCAATTAGACTTATAGCGCCTAGATTTTCTTTAAATTTAATTCCTAATCTGCTTTTACCACCATTATCTCTAATGTTGTCAACAGAATCAGCGGCACCAGTTGTTTTGTTGTCATACCCTAAGTATAAACGACCAAAAAAGTGTACCCCGCTCCCTGATTTTGCAGCCGACGCATGTGAAGAATGATCCATACTTCCACCATGACCGCCAGCAATTGCTAGTGATGACGCAGTCAAAAACGTAACTGCAGTAAATAACTTATTCATATTTTCCCCGGTTTTTATTATTGTCTATTAGGAAGTATTTTGACATATAATGAGTCAAAAACAAGGGTTTTTAATATTAATTGAGTAGTTTTGGGCATTGGTTATACATTAATGCACCAAGATTGTGCATAGTACAATAAACTTAAAACTGTTATGTTTATTACTATTATTGTATTAAAATATTCCTTTATTTTTGCTGAATGGATATTATGAAGAACTATTTAATGGATACGTATAATCGTAAGAATGTATCCTTTACCAAAGGTAAAGGAGTGTATTTATGGGATACAGATGATAATAAATATTTAGATGCATTATGCGGTTTAGCTGTTACAAGTCTGGGGCATTCTGATCCAGACATCTCATATGTTATATCGAAACAATCTGAGACATTAATTCACACATCTAATGCATTTATGATTCAACAGCAAGAACAACTAGGCGAAAAGCTATGTAAATTATCAGGTATGCAATCAGCTTTCTTTTGTAACTCTGGAGCAGAGGCTGTAGAAGCATCTATTAAGATTGCAAGAAAATATGGTAATGATAAAAAAATTAATAATCCAAAAATTATTGTCATGGAAAATAGTTTTCATGGAAGAACAATGGCCGCACTATCAGCAACTGGAGGAGGGAAAGCGCATAAAGGCTTCCATCCCTTGCTAGATGGCTTGCTTAGAGTACCGTATAATGATGTTGATGCAATCAAAATACTATCCAAAAAGCATAAAGATATCGTGGCTATACTACTTGAGCCCATTCAAGGCGAAGGAGGTATAATTATACCCGACAGAAGTTATTTGAAAGAACTAAGGATAATTTGTGATAAATTTAAATGGTTGTTAATGATAGATGAAGTGCAATCTGGCTTTTGCAGAACTGGGAAATGGTTCGGTTTTCAGCATAGCTCAATTATCCCAGACGTAATATCTGTAGCAAAAGCGCTAGGCAATGGGGTTCCTATTGGAGCTTGCCTCGCTAGCAATGATGCAGCTAAAGTGCTTGTTCCTGGGAGTCATGGGTCAACATTCGGTGGCAATTTTTTATCAACATCTGTGGGTTTAGAAGTATTAAATATCATGAAGAAGAAAAGCTTATGTAAAAATGCTAGAGACATGGGTGTATACTTAGAATCAGAATTGAATAAAAAACTAGCACACCTGGATATTATCAAAGAAATTAGATGCATAGGTTTAATGATAGGAATTGAATTAAAAGTAAATTGTATGCACCTTGCTCAGAATGCATTAGAGAATAGACTAGTAATTAATGTAACAAAGGAGAATACTATTAGAATGCTCCCTCCATTGATTTTAAACAAAGAACAGGCTGATGTAATTGTAACTACCTTAGAAAAAATTATAGGCGAAATTAAATATGAATAAAGCAAGACATTTTAAGTCTCTTTTAGATATAAATAAAAATGAATTCATTAAACTAATAGAGAGATCTATCGAGCTTAAAGAGGAGTCCAAAAACAAGGTTATTAATAATACTTTCCAAAATAAAACCATGGCTATGATCTTTAAGAAAAACTCAACCAGAACAAGAGTTGCTTTTGAAACTGCGATGACAACAATGGGTGGACATGCAATTTTTCTTTCATCAGATACGACGCAGATAAATCGGGGAGAAGATTTAGCTGATACAGCAAAAGTTTTATCAGGAATGGTCGATATAATTATGATTAGAACCCATGACCATAATGAACTCGAGGAACTAGCAAAAAATTCTCTAGTTCCAGTTATTAATGGCTTAACTGAAAAATATCATCCTTGTCAGTTGCTAGCAGATATGCAGACTTATCATGAACAAAGAGGTCCAATCGAAGGCAAAACAATTGCATGGATTGGAGATGGATGCAATATGTGTAATTCATATATTAATGCAGCTAAGATTTTAAATTTTAAACTCAAGATTGCAACACCATCAGGTTTTGAACCAGATGAAAAAACATTGTCATTAGCGAAAGATAACGTTGAACTATGTGACCTTCCTGGGCAAGCAGTTGAAAACTGCGATTTAGTGACAACAGATGTATGGACTAGTATGGGTGATGAGAGTGAGTCTGAAAAAAGAAAACATTTGTTTAAAGGTTATCAAATAAACCAAAGCTTGTTTGAAAAAGCTAAATCAGATGCAATATTTTTGCATTGCCTCCCTGCCCATAGAGGTGAAGAGGTGGATGCAGAGGTAATCAATGGTCCGAGGAGCCATGTATGGCAACAAGCGCATAACAGATTATTCACTAGCAAAGCTCTAATTGAGTTTTTATTAAATGAATCTAAATAGTTAGATATTATTGATTTTATCAAGCAATTTATTT
>Ga0257114_1001150_pt1 | contig 19270 bp, 20 predicted proteins | sample SI112_10mmetaG_FD_190149 | JGI IMG/M metagenome (GOLD analysis project Ga0257114, IMG submission 190149) | Marine microbial communities from Saanich Inlet, British Columbia, Canada - SI112_10m | ecosystem: Environmental > Aquatic > Marine > Inlet | place: Canada: British Columbia | collected...
CTGGTTTATTTATTGTTTGTTTAATATTAAGCCGCTTTATTGGTTTACCTGCTAATTTTACCCCTATTATTGCTGTTGCATCCTTTATGCCTTTTTTGACGAGTAATCGTTATATTCAATTATTTTTGCCAATTGGAGTTTTAATTTTAACTGATCCGTTTTTAGGATTCTATTCTTCAATGCCTGTTGTTTATTTTTGTATTTTATTTGCCAGTATTTTATCTTTTTTATCAAAAGATCTTTCATATAAAAATCTTATTATAAGAGGTATTGCATCGGTTGCCGTCTGGCACATATTTGTTAATTTTTCTGTTTGGCTTTCTGGTGGCTTAGGCTACTCACTTTTCAATACTTACTTATTGGCTTTACCTTTTGACCTCAGGCTATTGATAAGTACTCTGGTATTTTCAAGTTTATTTTATGTTTTAAGAGAGATTGCTATTAGTTTTTACAATCGTTTATATACAAATTCTTAATTTTATTTTGAAATATCCATTTAAAGGAATCAGAAAAGTTATTATTTTTTTATTTATTATAATAATTGCTTTTTCTAATATACACGCCATGGAAAATCCATTTTATAAAGATTATAAAACTCAATTTGAGATACCACCCTTTTCAGAAATAGAGGAAAAGCATTTTATGCCAGCTTTTATTAAAGGTATGGAAGAACATAATAATGAAATAGAGCAAATAATTCAAAACACAGAGAAACCTTCCTTTGAAAATGTTATAATTGCTATGGAGCGCTCGGGAGAATTATTAGATAAAGTTAATGCTGTATTTTTTAATCTTTCTGGATCAGCGACTAATGAAAAATTACAAGAAATTGAAAAGAAAATTTCTCCCAAACTTTCTCAACATTATGACTCTATAAGTCTCAATCCATATATTTTTAAAAAGGTTAGCTTGTTATGGGAAGACGTTGATAATTTAAACTTATCACAAGAAGAAAGAAAAATTTTAGAAGAAACTTATAAAAGGTTTATTAGAAGTGGAGCTCTTCTGCAAGGTTCAGATAAAGATAGATATTCAGAAATTAATCAAGAAATATCAAAACTTTCAGTGCAATTTTCTCAAAACCTATTAGCAGAAACAAACAATTTTGAAATTATACTTGGCAAGGATGACTTAAAGGGTTTGCCAGAAGATATTATTAGCCTTGCTAAGGAAGAGGCTGATAATAAATATAAAAAAACATCTAATACTAAATATAATAATAAATATATATTTACCTCTCACAGAAGCAGCATGTATCCCTTTCTTACCTATTCAGAAAGACGAGATTTAAGGGAGAAACTTTATATTGGTTATATAATGAGGGGTGATAATGATAACGAATACGATAATAAGAATATCACTTCAAAAATTGCTTCATTAAGAGTTGAAAAGGCCAATATCCTTGGCTTTGAAACACACGCTCATTATGTTCTTGATAATACAATGGCAAAAACACCTGATGCTGTTTATGAGCTTCTTAACCAATTATGGAAACCTGCATTAAACAGAGCAAAAGATGAGCTTCAAGAATTACAAAAATTTGTTAATAAAGAAGGTCAAAATTTTAAAATTGCATCTTGGGATTGGTGGTATTATTCAGAAAAAGTTAGAAAAGAAAAATATAATTTAGATGAAGAGGAAATAAAAAATTTCTTCACCCTAGATAATACTATTGATGGAATATTTAAAACTGCCAATAAACTTTTTGGATTAACATTTGAAGAAAAATTCGATATTGAACTTTATCATCCTGATGCAAGGGTGTGGCAAGTTAAGGACGAAAACGGATCTCATTTAGGTTTATATATAGGAGACTATTATACCCGTTCAAGTAAAAGGGGTGGAGCGTGGATGAGTACTTTTAAAGATCAGTCAAATTTTGATGGAAGGGAAAGACCAATAGTAGTTAATGTTTGTAATTTTCCTCCGCCAACCAAAGACAAGCCATCTCTTTTAAGTTTTGAACACGTGACTACATTATTTCATGAATTTGGTCATGGCCTTCATGGTTTATTAACAAATACTTATTATGAAAGTTTATCGGGAACCTCAGTTTCAAGAGATTTTGTTGAATTTCCGTCTCAAGTATTAGAGCATTGGGCAAGTGAACCAGAATCTTTAAAATCCTATGCTAAGCATTATAAGACTGGCGAAGTAATAAGTGATGAACTGATTGATAAAATGAAGAATGCGAGTAAATTTAATCAAGGATTTGCCAACACTGAATATTTAGCAGCAACTTATTTAGATATGGATTGGCATAGCCTTAAGTCTACAGATATTCAAGATACTAATGATTTTGAAAAAAGCTCTCTTAAGAAAATAGGCCTAATAGATGAAATAGTTTCTCGCTACAGAACTACTTATTTTCAACATATTTTTACCTCTTCATATTCAGCTGGCTATTATAGTTATATCTGGGCTGCAGTTCTAGATTCAGATGCTTTTTCCGCCTTTAAGGAAAGCGGAGACATCTATAATCAAGATTTGGCAGGTAAATATAGAGAATATATTCTTGAAAAAGGTGGTACGGAAGACCCTATGGAGCTATATCGTAAATTTAAAGGTAGCAACCCTAATATAGGTCCGTTACTAGAGGATAGAGGTTTAAATTAGGTGGTACAGCCACTTAGATTTGAACTAAGGACCTCCTGGTCCACAACCAGGCGCTCTAACCAACTGAGCTATGGCTGCCCACCAGGTATTTATCTATCACTATAAAGAGTTTTTCAAAAGTCCTAATTAATTTTTTCCTAATTTTCTCAAACCTTGGCACAGATATGGCACAGGAGAAAAGAATGGCAAGCATCATCTATCGTAAATAATGAAGATATAATTAATGACTTAGAAAGTCAGGTGAAAAGAATTATTGATTATTTAGGATTACCATTTGAGGAAGAATGTATTTCCTTTCACAACACCAAACGTTCAGTAAGAACTGCGAGCTCTGAGCAGGTAAGAAAGCCAATAAATAAAGACGGCATGGAGCGTTGGAAACCATATTCAAAAAAACTTAAGCCTCTTGTAAGCAGTTTGGGAGAAGGTTTATTAAAATCAGAGGATGTAGCTCTAATAAATTAATGAGGAATAAACCTAAATGATAAATTTTTTACATCAAAAGAAATATAATAAAGAAATTACAAATAAAAATTTTAAGTTTTTAGGCTTAGATTTTCATTTTCCTGTTTTTTTTATTAGCTCAAGTTTAACTATCTTCTTCTCTGTCCTTGTTTTAGTTTATCCAGAACTCTCTAATAAAATACTTTCTGATGTAAGAAACTTTACTCTCTCTTGGTTTGATACTTTTTTTTCAATCTCTATGACAGCTTTTACTTTGATTGTTTTATTTTTGATTGTTTCACCATTCGGTAAAATAAAGCTTGGTGACAAAGACACGGTGCCTGAATTTGGTTTTTTATCTTGGTTATGTATGTTATTTGCTGCTGGCGTTGGAATAGGTATGACCTTCTATGGAGCTGCAGAACCTCTTTCTTATTATACAGGTGTATTTGGAACACCATTAGATGTAGCTCCAAAAACTCAAGAAGCTTATCAGTTAGCCTTCAGTGCAACTATTTTTCATTGGGGGATTAGTGCCTGGTCAGTATATGCCATAATAGGATTATCTCTTGCCTTCTTTTGTTATAAATGGAAACTCCCTTTAACAATTAGGTCAATTTTTTATCCATTATTAGGTAATAAAACCTGGGGTTGGCAGGGTGATTTAATAGACATTATTGCAGTATTGGCAACTCTCTTTGGTTTAGCTACTTCTTTAGGTTTAGGTGCTCAGCAAGCTTCTTCTGGCCTCTTTTATATATTTAATTTACCTAATAATGCTTTGACTCAATCTTTAGTGATAATTTTTATAACATTTGTGACTATTTTTTCTGTTTTTAGAGGGTTAGACAAGGGTGTAAGAGTTCTTAGTAATACTAATATTGGGTTAGCATTAGCTTTATTAGTATCTGTAGTTATTGCTGGGCCAACAATTCAAATACTTTTTGCATATGGAAAAAATCTTATTTTTTATTTTGAAGATATTATTAGATTAAGTTCTTTAAATAGATCAGGTGATTTACAATGGTATCATGATTGGACTATTTTCTATTGGGCTTGGTGGATATCTTGGTCGCCTTTTGTCGGAATGTTTATTGCTAGAATTTCTAAAGGCAGAACCATACGTGAATTTTTAACTGTTGTGATGTTTGCACCATTAATATTTTGTTTAGTTTGGTTTACATCTTTTGGCGAAACAGCTATTTGGCAATTTCAACAAGGGTTAGGAAATCTTAGCAAGCCAGTTGAAGAAATTTCTTTAATTCTTTTTTATATGTTTGATAATTTTATATTTCCTACTTTTTTCAGTTTATTTGCTTTATTCATGTTAGTACTCTTTTTTGTAACTTCTTCGGACTCTGGATCTTTAGTTATTGATACCATAACATCGGGTGGAAAAAATAATTCTCCAAAAATTCAAAGGGTTATTTGGGCTATTATTCAAGGACTGCTCGCAATTGTTATTTTATTGGCTGGTGGTCCAGATGCTCTATTAGCTCTTCAATCCGGCGTCATATCTATGGCACTTCCCTTTACTTTAGTTTTAATCTTAGCTGTTTTTAGTCTATTTTATGGAATCTTGATCGAAGTAAATTTTTTTAATACAGAATCTAAATCAGTCGATAATAAAGAGTTATAGAAAATAATTATAAGATTCAGAAGTATTTACTTTCTTAATACTTATACGGGCTTTCTAAATAGAAGTGTCATTCTGTCACTTTCGCCAATTTGACGATATTTTTCTTTATCTCCACCTTTTAAGTAAAGAGAGGGTGGAAGTGTCCATACTCCATTAGGATGATCTTTAGTATCTTTAACGTTCGCATTGATTTCAGATTTATTTGACAAAATAAATCCAACTTCCTCAGCTAAATTAATTGTAAGTTCCTCTGTTACGTAACCACTTTTTTTCATTTCTTTAATTGAAATTCCAGGTCTTGCTCTATGCTCTACAACACCTAAAATACCCCCGGGCTTTAGAGCAGTATAAGCTTGTTCAAATACTTTCTTTACTCCACTACCATCTTCACCCAACCAGTTATGAATATTTCTGAATGTAAGAACAGCATCAACAGTTTCGTCTTCAGCAAGCTTACTAAAGAGATCAACAATTTTTACTTTTTCATAGATACTTTTACTATTCAATTTGGCTTCATAGGTCTCTCTAGATCTTTTTGCATAATCGCTCAGCGAGGCTTTGTAAGGAGCTGTGATTAATTCTCCTTCATCATACATATAAATTGCAAGAATTTCAGTATACCAGCCTCCCCCAGGTGATAATTCAACAACTGTCATTTTAGGCTCTATTCCAAAAAATTGTATTGTTTCATATGGATGTCTGAATTTATCTCTTTCAATATTTTCTTTTGATCTGTCTTCACTATTTACTGATTGTTGAAGGTTATGCGCTTGCATTGAAAAAGGATTAAAAACTAAAAACATAAAAATAAAAATTGAAATAATTTTTTTCATAATTGAACCTTTTTGTATTTTAAAATTAACATTATAGATAATTATAAATTTTAAAACATTTTTTAAAATTTTCTTTTCATTAGACTTTATCTATTTAATGTAGGTGCTTCTTATATCTAAGTCGGGGATTAAATTGTCTAAAACTTTCCATGGATGGAGAATTGTTGCTAGCTCTGGTTTTATCAATATGTTTTCTGTTGGTATTCCTTTTTACGCCTATTCTGTTTTTTATATACATTTACAAGATGAATTTAACGCGGGAAGATTTTTAATATCGAGTACTTTATCAATTATGATTATTGCTGCCGGTGTATTTGCGCCAATTTGTGGTCAGTTAGTAGATAAATTTTCTCTTAAAAATATTTTATCTATTGGGGCTATAATTTTTGGATTAGGACTTATATCGCTCAGCTTTTGCCAGACTTATTATCAATTTCTAATTGTTTATGGATCAATCGTAGCTCTTGGTATGACTTTATTTGGTAATTTAGCAACCGCTAAATTAATTTCCAATTGGTTTAAAAAGAAAATTGGATCTGCAATTGGTTTTGCTGCGTTAGGTATTTCCTTATCTGGAGTTTTTATTCCACCGATAACCGTCTATTTAATTAATTTATATGGCTGGAGATTAACTTATGTAATTTTTGGTATTTTTATAATTTTATTTTTTGTACCTTTCTGTCGTTATCTTATTGTTAATAAACCATCAGACATTAACCAAAACAAAGATAATGACGAAATAGCTGAAGAAATTGATAATAATATTACCGACAAAATAATGAGTACTTTAGATATATTAAAAGTTCCAACTTTTTGGGTTTTAATATTAATTTTTAGCTTACAGTTTTGTGCAAATCTTGGTGTTTATAGTCATATTTTTCCGTATGCAACGGATTTAGGTTTTGATGCTAGCAAGGCTGGTATTGCTGTATCTGTTGGAGCACTAGGTGCGGCGTTTGGAAAAATTGTCTTTGGAAAGCTTATTGATATTGTATCTGCCAAGAAAACCTTATGGGTGTCGATAATAATTCAAGGGTCAGGTATTATTCTTGTTTCTTTTTTCTCCAATTATTACCCTTTATTGATATCGATTTTTATAATGAGCTTAGGTCTTGGAGGAACTGTTCCATTAATGAATATTCTTTTCTCAAAAACTTTTTCTTCTATAAATTTTGGTAAAGCATTAGGAATAGCTGTTCCTTTTATGGTTCCTATTCAGATTGTTGGCGGCCCTTTATCTGGTTGGCTATACGATATTAATGGGAATTATGATTTGGCTTTTTATTTAAATACTGCTGTTTGCTTCTTGGCTTTTCTTTTTGTCTTTATTTTGAAAATTCCAGACAATAAACAGAGTTGAAAATTTATAAATATTAAAGCAAACTAAACATAGTAAATTTAAACTAGGGGGTAAAAAATGGGTAATAAGCATTTAAATGACAAAGTAACTCTTATTTTAGGGGCTGCCGGAAAAGATAATATGGGCCAAGTTATGGCTCGCCGTTTTGCAAAAGAGGGAGCAAAGTTAGTTCTTGCAGGAAGAAATGAAGAATCTCTTAAGGAAATCTCAGAGGAAACAGGGGGGTCTTATGTCTTATGTGATATCACTAAAAAAGAAGAAATTGATCAGATGGTTGATGAAACTGTTAAAAGACATGGTGTTATTCATTCCGCTATTCAGGCAACAGGATGGGGATATTTATCACCATTTTTAGAGAGTACAGAAGAAGACTTAGTAAAAATAATGAATCTTCAATTCAAAGGGCCTTATCAGTTCTTTCAATCTTGCATTCCCGCAATGACTGAAGGTGGTTCTATAATTCAAATTTCTTCTGCTACAGCTACAATTATGTTAGATAATCATGCTGCTTATATGGGAACTAAGGCTGGAATCGATCATGTTGTTCGAACTATTGCTAATGAATTTGGTGAAAGAAATATCAGAGCAAATTCGATTTCACCTGGATTAACAGAGTCTCCAATGACAGCAGCAGCTATGGCGGCTCCGGGCCTTAAGGAGGCATTTTTAAAAGAATATCCACTTGGAAGAATAGGTACATCAGAAGATATTGCTGCAATGGCAGTCTTTTTATGTAGTGATGAATGCTTCTTATCTGGTCAGAATCTTCAAGTTACGGGAGGTTTAACTTTAAGAAGAAATCCAAGACAGTCTGATCTCGATACCTCTATTGCACAAGCAATGGCAAAACTTGAGAATTAAAATTTATTAGAAAATTAGAAAGGAAAATCTTTGAAAAAAGACATTAACAAACAAACTGATACAGTTGCTGATCTTCAGATTGGTCCAACAAATCAAGGTATGGTAAGAATTTATGTTACCTCTAGCTCTATTGATATTCCAATGGATTTTTCTCCAGAAGAGGCAAGAAGTATTGCGGATGAATTAAATGCTTCAGCACTCTTAGCTGAAAAAAGTTAATCCTAATTTAATGAATAACAATAGAAATTTTCTCTTTTATGGTATTGGTTCTATTGCCTTTGGTATAAAAGGTAACGCATTTTCTTGGTTTCTTTTTTTCTATTATAATATGGTTATAGGACTTCCTGCATGGATGGCTTCATTAGCTCTTGGGATAGCAACAATTTGGGATGCTTTTTCTGACTTATTAATAGGTTATTCTTCAGATCACACCAAATCTCGGTTGGGTAGAAGACATCCTTATATGTATGCAGCTTTATTACCAGTTCCTATCTTTTTTTATTATCTATGGAACCCTCCAATATTTCAGACTGATATTAATTTATTTTTATATCTTTTAATAATGGCTATTTTAGTTAGAACCAGTACTACTCTTTTCGAGATTCCTAATCAAAGTTTAGGCCCAGAAATCACCCGGGATTATCATGAAAGAACAAGAATGATGTCACTTAGATATTTTTTTGGATGGATGAGCGGTACAGTTATGACAATATTAATGTGGTTTATATTTTTAAAACCAACCGAGGAATATCCTAATGCGCAATTGAATCCTGAAGGCTATCAAACTTATGGAATTGTTGCGGCATTACTTATGGTAGCGGCAATGATTATATCATCACTGGGCTTAAATAAAATAATTCCGGAACTATCTAAGCCTGCAAAAAATAATAACTTTAGAGAAATAAAAAGTGAATTAAAAAATACTCTACTTAATAGGTCTTTTTTAGTCTTATTTATAGGAGGAATTTTTGCAGGAATGGCCGCAGGATTTTCATCATCATTAAATATTTATTTTAACACTTTTTTTTGGGGATTTAGCACTATTCAAATTGGTATAGTTTCTATTATAGCTGTAATACCTGGTATTATAACTGCAATGATTATCTCTCAAAGACTTTCAGTTAAGATTGGAAAAAGAAGGGCTGCAATTATATGTGGAATGATAGCTTTAGTTTTAACACCTGTACCTTATGCTTTAAGGGTTTATGGATATTTACCAGGATTTGGCTCAAATGAATTATTAGCGATTATGAGCACATATTATTTTATTGAGGTATCAACTGGAGTTGCTGTTACTATTTTAGTTTCGTCAATGGTTTCGGATATTGTTGAAGACTCAGAGCTAACAACAAAGAAAAGGTCTGAAGGGATTTTCTTTTCTGCTCAAGGATTTTCAAGTAAGGCTGTATCAGGTGTTGGAATTTTCCTTGCCGGCCTTGTTACCACTCTTGCAGGTTTACCATCAGATGCAAAACCAGGAAGTGTTGATGATACAATTTTAGTGAATATAGCTTTATTCTTTGTCCCAATTTATATGATCTTATATTTACTATCTTTATATTTTCTTAATTTATATAAAATTGACAAAGAAACACATGAGAGAAATATTTCTACTATCAATCAAAGAGTCGAACAATAATATTAAAGGTTAGATTATGAGTGTATCAAAAAGAGAAAATATAATTCAATCAATTGCAGACAGTTATACTGAGAGGGAATTATTTAGCGGTATAGAGTGGCTTGCAGAAAAGTCTGGTAAAGTCATTTTATCAGGCAAGTCAGGCTATCAAAACTTCCAAGAAAAAACCCCTATTCCAACTAATGCTATTTATAGGATTTATTCAATGACAAAGCCCATTACCTCGGTAATGGCTTTAAAGTTAATTGAGAAAGGTAAGTTGAGATTATATGATCCAGTCTCATCTTTTATTCCTTCCTTTGGAAATTTAAAAGTAATGAATCCTGATGGATCAATGGAAGATTTAGTCCGACCTATAACAATAGAAGATCTTCTGACTCACAGAAGTGGTTTAACCTACGATTTCCTTCCTGGTTGTCATGTTGCACCGTTATATAGTGAAAAAGATATTTCAGATGATGGAAGTGTAAACCTTGAAAAGAAATGTGAATCCCTTTCACAGTTACCACTTGCATATCAACCAGGTTCTAGATTCAATTATTCTGTTTCCATCGATGTTTTGGCTAGAATTATTGAAATAATTTCTGAAAAAGATTTTGAGGTGATTCTTAGGGAAGAAATTTTTGATCCATTAGAAATGAAAGATACTAGCTTTAGCGTAGAAAAAGAAAATTTACCTCGCCTTATGTCAACATACGGAGCTTCCAACTTTAAAGAAATTATGAATATAGGCCCTCATAGCCTTAAAGAAACCGATGTTAATCAGCACAATCCGTTTACCAAAGGAGATCATTTTCGTAGAGGGGGGACTGGCTTATTTTCTACAATTTCTGATTACTTATCCTTTGGAAGAATGCTCTTAAGTGGAAAATCAAAAAGTGGTGAAATAATTCTATCAAGAAATATGGTTAATTTTATGAGAATGAATCGTATCCCTGACTCACAATTACCTATTATGTTAGGACCTCTTCCTTTTGCAGGGTATGGATGGAATTTAATTGGTAGAACGGTTGTTGATAACGGAAAAACAATGTCTTTAACAGGTAAAAATGAATTTGGCTGGGCGGGAGCGGCCTCAACTTATTTTTGGGTTGATCCAGATGAAGACCTTGTAGGAATTATGATGACGCAATATTTGGGATCTATGTGGCCTATAACAGATGATATGAGAGTAGCTATGTATCAAGCAATCGATTGATTTAAATTTTAGCTTTTATAAAAAATATTAAGGCCATTAGGTATTCAATTCCAGCATAAATAACTCTTTTTTCTTCAATACCCTCGAAATAAGGTAAAAATCCTACTGATCGCCCAATCGCTAAACCAAGCATTAATAAGCTAAAAACATTAAACCAGTTTTTTCTTGATTGAGGCTGATGAGAGGCTAGAAGAATTCCAAGCCCCATAAAAGAAAACATTCCAGCAAGCGCTCTTATTTCACTTTCACCAGCATCACTTTGAATAATAACATTAAGACTGACGATATCATTTTTAGCGAAAATGTATGGATCATATACACCAACTAGACCAAGTAAAAGCCACATTAAACCTAGGGCATAACAAAGTATATTTAATAAAGTTTTCATAAATTAATAAATAAACTAATTTTTATAAAATAAAAAGATTGATTTAATTTAATTATCTTTTTTTCTTTCAGGAGTAAGAGGAAGTGATTGTATAATCTTAGAATCTATTTCTTTGTTAATAGCTTCAATATTAACCCATCTTTCCGATGAGGATGGGTGCGAGGATGCATATGAGATTGACCCTGGGTTTTCAACTGACATTCGACGCCAGAAATTAGCCACACCTTTTCTATCAATATTAGAATTTGCCATTATATACATTCCAACATAATCCGCTTCTCTTTCAAAGTCTTGGCTATACATTTGTGCTCCCATACTTCCAAATGTTCCTCTTGTATTTATACCTGCGCTAGATGCAGCAAGATCAACTATAGTTCCTAAAATAAAATTATTGCTCTTTTTTTCAATATGCCCTTCGATATTATGGGCTAATTCGTGCGCTATGATCATTTGAAGTTCTCTATCGTCTTCAATAAATCTAAGCATTCCTTGTGTGATGTATATATTTTTTCCATCAGCATAAGCATTTAAAGAATTATCCTGACTTAAGATAATTTTATGACTACATACTTTTAGTGGTTCAATTTCAAAGCTAAGAGCTTGGTTATCTCTTTCTATGTCTACTTTTACTTTTTTATTACTAAATTTCCCTTCTCTATTATTTTTGATTATCTCATCATCTGTCCAAGAAAAATCGTCCGAATAAATCCTTTTTACTATATCGCCTTTTAATAAACCTGATCCTCCAGCGGGAGAATCTTTAATGATAAATAATATTTCAGAATTCTCTGAAAAGTTAAGTTTTTCTGATGCAGCTTTTTTAAATTCTTTATTTATTTGGTTTAAAGAAATTATCTCTAATCCAATAGTATTTTTAACATTAGCTCCACAAAAGGCTGTAGATTTTTGAATAATTGGCCATGCTATATTATTTAATTTCTCTATTCGATTATAATAAGTTTCAAGGGCTATACCTTGCATAATAATCCTTTCTTTCTCTGTATCAGAATTTAATCCACGAGCAGTTATTGTTGTTGGAGCCTCACAAGAAGAGCTTAATAAAACAATTAAAAGAACTATAAATTTATTTTTTAACATATTATTTATCTTTTCTGTGGTGCCCGGGGGCGGATTTGAACCACCGACACGAGGATTTTCAGTCCACTGCTCTACCCCTGAGCTACCCGGGCTAATAAATAAAAATTAACTTATATATGACGTAATATAACCGTCCAATACTAAGAGACAAGCCTTTAATTAGCTATATTTATTGTTCATCGTTTTGTTGGTTAGTATCAATATGATATCTTTCGCCCAGCCAACGATTTAAATCAACTTGAGAGCATCTTTTTGAACAAAAAGGAAAGAATTCTTTGATTGAGGGTTTTTTGCACGTTGGACATGATGTGGTTGGCATTAATGAAGTCCAATTATTTATGTCTATAAGTTATACGTCCTTTAGTTAAATCATAAGGCGTCATTTCTACTGTAACTTGATCACCAGCAAGAACTCTAATTCTATTTTTTCTCATTTTTCCTGCTGTATGCGCAATTATCTCGTGGTCATTTTCTAATTTAACTTTAAAAGTTGCATTAGGTAACAGTTCTAAAACAGTACCTGGGAATTCTAATAATTCTTCTTTAGCCACGTAATCTCCATTTGATAAAAAACCCTTATAGCAAACTAAACTAACTAATTAAAGGATTGAATTATTTAGATTTGAAATCATATAAATAGCGAGTAAAGTAATGTGAATAATCTTCTTGAAGTATTAATATCCATTTCCAAGTCATTCTTTAAAATTAAATCAAGATCCTCAGCTCCCTTGTTATGAATTTTTCTTCTAAGGTTTTCAACTTCTTGAAGATTTTCTGTTGATCCATTCTTAATCTGATCATAATAACTAGAACACGCTAAATGATAGTTTTGTATAATTTTTTTTAATCCACTAATCGATTTAGTTATATTAAGAACTTGTTCTTTATCATCTATAATTTTAATTCCAAGCATTCCATTTTCAAGGGATAAATTCACTATAAAGGGACTTAAAAAATTTTCGTTTTGGATTTTAAGAAAATTATCAGAAACTAAATCATGTATAGCCGCTTCTCTCTCATATTTAACGAAATCAGTAATTTCATTTTTTTTGTGGCTAACTATATTAACCTCTTGAATGTAATTACTTTTCATTAAGCCTAGCCTGTATTGATTCAGCATGAGCATTCAATCCCTCACAATCAGCAATAATTTTTGCCGAAGGTCCAAGAGCTTTTATTGTATTTTGAGTAGTTTTTATGGTCGAAATTCTTTTTATAAAGTTATAAACGGAAAGACCTGATGAATTTTTAGAAGCTCCATTTGTTGGCAGAACATGGCTTGGTCCAATTATGTAATCACCCATGGCCTCAGGGGTCCATTTACTTATAAAAATAACACCAGCATTATAGATATTTTTTTCAATATTTTGACAATTTTTAAACATTAAAGATAAGTGTTCAGGTCCTATTTTATTTATTATATCCGGTGAGTTTTTAAGATCTTTAATAATAATAATTACACCATTTTTTTTGAGACTTTTTTTTATAATTTCTGAACGACTTAATCTTTTCACTTCTTTTTCAATACTTATATTTACTTGTTTTGCAAATATTTCACTATCAGTAATAAGAATAGATTGGGCTGATTCATCATGTTCAGCTTGGGCTAGCATATCGTAAGCTATCCAATCAGGATTATTATTTTTGTCAGCAACTATAAGTATTTCACTTGGCCCCGCCATCATATCAATATTTACATCACCTAAAACCTGTTTTTTAGCTTCAGCAACCCATTGATTGCCAGGCCCAACAATAATATCAACAGGTCCAATAGTTTTAGTCCCATAAGCTAGGGATCCAATTGCTTGAGCCCCACCAACTCTGAAAATATCCTTGATATTACATAATTCTGCTGCAGCTAAGATGAGGGGATTAATTTTCCCTGTTGGGGATGGAACCGTCATTGTAATATTTTTAACTCCAGCAACTTTAGCAGGAATAGCGCTCATTAAAACTGAGCTTGGGTATGATGCTTTCCCTCCAGGAACATAGATTCCTGCGCTTTCAAGTGGAATCCATCTTGTTTTAATTTTTACATCATCTTTATCAGAGTAATTTATATTTTTTGGAATTTGGTTTTTATGAAATTTTTCTATTCGTTTTGCTGCAATTTTGAGAGCTTTTAGACTTTCTTTTGAGCATGATAATTTAGCATTTTTTATTTCTATATTTTTTACTTTTAATTCTTTTTCAGGATTAGAAATATTATCAAATTTTTTAGCGTATTTAAAAAGAGCTTTATCTTTATTTTTTTTGATATCCTCTAAAATTCTTGAAACTGATAATTTAACGTCCTCTGAGCCTACTCGTTTTGATTTAATGATTTTTTCTAAAGCTCCGCTAAAATTTGAATCGTTATATTTAATAATTTTTACCATTTTTAATCCTTATCATGACTCGGCTTATTTGGAATTAACCAAGATTCTCCAATATCAGTTAAAAAAGCTTCAATATTTTCTACATTAAAAGATAATGATTTTTTCTCTGAAAATTCTAAATAAATTGATCCGCTTGGCATTTCTGAAGGTACAAACTTTATTGTTAGCAATGCTAAAATATCTTTACTAGATCCTATCTTTATTCCTCGAGATCTTACAACTTCGACATAATCAAAATGAAGTGCGGATCTTATTCTTGAAGGATCATTTTCTTCATGACGGTATCTATTCATAAGAAAGGCTAATCTTTTTGATTTTTTTTCATATCCAATCTCGTCAGCCTTAACAATTGCATCCTGTGTCAATGAAGACAAGATTGCTAGCTGCTCTTGATCTAGTGCAATTAATTTTAATCCCTTACTCATCTTAATCTCTTTTTCTTTGTATTTTTGCTCCACATGACCTTAGCTTATTTTCTATTTTATCAAAACCTCGATCTAAATGATATATACGTCTTATAGTTGACTTTCCTTTAGCTGATAAGGCTGCAATTATTAAGGAAGCTGATGCCCTTAAATCTGTAGCCATTACTGGTGCTGAATTGAATTCTTTAACTCCCCTTATGAATGCTGTATCCCCTTTCAGTTTAATATTAGCTCCAAACCTTGCAAGTTCTTGAACATGCATAAATCTATTTTCAAATATATTTTCTTTAATAGAGCTTTTTCCATTACCTAGAGCCATTAGTGTCATAAATTGAGCTTGAAGATCAGTTGGAAATCCGGGATAAGGAGCAGTAGATACATCTATAGAATTAATTATTTTATTGTCTTTTTTTATTTTCATTAGATTCTTGGAAGTTGTTATTTTTGTTCCAGACTCTCTTAGTAAATTTGATAATAGAGTTATTTCATCTGGGTTTACGCCTTCTAGTGAAATATTACCTCCTGTTGCAGATACTGCTATAGCAAAAGTACCTGCTTCAATCCTATCGGGTGGTATAGAAAACTTTGTTCCGTTTAGATTACTCACACCTTCAATAGATATAGTATTTGTTCCATGTCCTTTAATCTTTGCTCCCATCTTATTTAACATTTCGGCTAAAGCAATTACCTCAGGTTCCTTTGCGGCATTATTAATAATTGATTTGCCTTCGGCCAATGATGCCATCATTAAAAAAAAATGAGTAACACCTACCGAAGGAAAATCTAAAGAAAAATTAAGTGATTTTAATTGATTTTTTATTGAGGCATAAACATAACCATCTTTTAGTTTTAACTTTACGCCCATTTTTTTTAGAATTGATAAATAAAAGTCAATAGGTCTTATTCCTATTGCGCACCCTCCTGGCAAAGAAACTTTTGCCTCTCCGTATCTTGCAATTAGAGGCGCGAGGACCCAAAAACTTGCGCGCATTTTCCTAACTAGATCGTAGGAGGCTTCTGAGTGAAGAATTTCTTTTGTTATACAGGATATTTTTCCTTTTAATTCTGAAGATTTATTATACTCAATATCGGCTCCTAGTGATTTCATTAGATCAATAAGAGTTAGGACATCAGATAGATTAGGAATATTACTAAGCTCAACTTTTTCTTTAGTCAAAAGGGATGCAATCATAATAGGAAGAGATGCATTTTTTGAACCAGAGATCTTAATTTTACCTTCTAGAGGGCTGTTACCTATTATTTCAATTAAATCCATTACTGATCTTCTTTATCAGTTAATATTTTTTTCTTAACTTGCGCCTTTCTTCGTCTAAGATTTTTTCTTAAGGCATCATATAATTTTTCATCTTTACTTTTATTTTTGAAATTTTCTTTCATAGCTATAAATATTTTAAATATACTCTCAATAATTAATCGTTGACATCAATTCTTGTTTAGTTGATTTAACTGATAGGCCCACGTAGCTCAGTGGTAGAGCACTCCATTGGTAATGGAGAGGTCAAGAGTTCGATTCTCTTCGTGGGCACCACAATTAAATACACTCAATATTAAACTTATAAATCCTATTTGTAATAGAAATATAACTTTATTTTAAATGTATTTTATATCTAATTTGAATAATAAAACTCCGATAATGTTAATTATAGAATCAATTTTAATTTTTTTAGATTAACTTTGCTAATTAAAATAAGGCAAATATAATAATACATAACTTTTAAATAACGGCTATTTATGAGGATTTTTACTGTTAATAATTTCAATTATGTCAAAAAAGTGGCAAAAAAAAGAAAGAATAGTTGACAAATACTGCGTAAAACGGTGGAATCAAAAAAAGTGGATATATACTAAATTATTCACATAACATGCAAGGGAGGAAATCGCATGCTTAATACTGCAAAAAACTTTCTAAGTGAAGTAGTATCACTAGGTCTTTTATTAATTGCTGTAGGAATTGTTCTACAGGTAATTTTTGGTTCAGCTGTTCCATTTGTTGGTGGTGACATTGTAGGTAACCTAACTGGCCTTATTGGTAGTCTAGGAGATGGTGGTCTTGTTGGTTTAATTTCAATCGGAATTATTCTATACCTTATCCAACGTGCTTAATTAAATTAAGTATAATAATTATTAAGGGGTATCGAGAGGTACCCCTTTTTTTATATATTTTTATCTAAAGGAAATTTTATGTCTAAATCTGGTAAATGTTTATGTGGTGATGTCAGTTTTACTTACGATTCTGATCCTGGAATATTTCTAATCTGTCATTGTACAGATTGCCAAAAGTCTACAGGAAGTCCTTTGGCATCTATAATTGTTATCCCTGAGAGTGATTTTAAAGTTAATGGCTCAACTGGAAGCTATGAGTGTGAAGCAAAAGTTACACGTTCATTTTGTAAAAATTGTGGTTCTCAAGTTTTTAGCAGAATTGCAAGTGCCCCTGGTGTCGTTGCAATTAAGACTGGTGTCCTTGATGAGCAACCGTCTATTAAACCTACTCTTGCTTGTTGGACTAAAAGTAAACCTGATTGGCTTGAAATCGAACACCCTGAGAATGTTTTTGAAGAAAATCCTGGATAATAGACATTCTGTCACACAGCTTTAATATTTATTGTGTAGTAATCTTTTTTATATTAATAACCAATCAACAGAAGTTGTGAAAATGATTAATGAAGAAAGACGTAAAATTTTAAAATTTTTTGGTACTAGCTTCCTCACTTTATCTGTAAGTCCCTATATTATTGGTGTTAATCAAGAGGCCCATGCAAATTCTAACAATAGTTTTAACAAGCATAGCCTTTTTAATCCTCGTTCAATTGGTTGGGACGATACTGGCCCATTAAAGGAATCAGATTTGCGGGGTGTTTTTGTTCCTGAAAGTTTATCATGTCGAATAATTGCTAGGTCTGGCGAAAAAGTTGCTAATAATTATAACTGGCATGGCTCACCAGACGGTGCATCTGTATTTCCATCAAGCGACGGTGGTTGGATTTATGTTAGTAATAGTGAGTTAGGCAATTCTCAAGGTGGCGCTGGTGCAATTAAATTTAATAAAAACGGTGAAATACAGGATGCTTATTCTATTTTAAAAAATTCAAGTAGGAATTGTTCAGGTGGATCTACCCCTTGGGAGACTTGGCTATCTTGCGAAGAGCATGATAAAGGAATTGTTTGGGAAACATCTCCATTTAAAGATAACATTCAATTTCCAAAGGCAAGAAAAATGTTAGGAGCCTTTCGTCATGAGGGCGCAGCTATTGATCCTTATAATAATTATATTTATATGACACACGATGATATGGAAGGATTATTTTATCGGTTTGTTCCTGGTGGAAAAGCTTATACAGAAAAATTTTATAATAATGGCGAACTTCAGGCTGCAAAGGTTAATAAGAACGGTTCTATTTCATGGTTAAAGGTGCCAGATCCATCCGCTAAAAATGAGTCGATTATAGATCAGATGCCTGAAGCAACATCCTTTGAAAGAGGGGAAGGAATTGCTTACTTTGAAGGTAAAATATTCTTCACTACTACAAATGATCATAGAGTTTGGCTTTACAACCCTGCAAAAAATAATCTTTCTATTTTTTATGATGGTAAAGGATACTTTGACAATACTAGCCCGCTTAAATGGTTACAAAGTTGGAGAAAAGGTAAGCAGGGAAAGGAACTTCGAAGCCCAGATCAGATAACTGTTAACAGTAATGGTTATCCGATTGTTGCTGAAGACGGTGATAATATGGAGTTGTGTTTTTTAGATCACAAAGGGTTTGCAAAGCCCTTGGTTCGAATAGATGGACATTGGTTGTCTGAAATTACAGGACCAGCTTTTTCACCCGATGGCTCGCGTTTATATTTTTCCTCCCAAAGAGGTAAGTCAGGATCACGTTCAACAGGAGGTATAACTTTTGAACTGAGAAGAAAAATTTAATTTATTTTTGCAATATCTTTTTAGCATTCTTTTCAAATTCTTTTATCTTTTCAGAATTTTCATCATCAGGAAGTTCTAGGGCTCTAGGTATCTGAACTCCTTTAATGCAAGCAGGCCTTAAGTTAATTTCATCCATCCATCTCTTTAAGTTGGGGAGATCCTCGATCTCAACCCCTGACCATTTGTGAATTCTAATCCACGACCAGTTTGCTATATCTGCTATTGAAAAGTCTTGGGCTAAATATTGATTTGACTCAAGGTGTTTATCTATAACTGTAAATAATCTTTTACTTTCATTCTGGTAGCGATCAATTACAGATTGTAGTTTCTCTGGAAAATACCGATAAAATACATTTGCTTGGCCCATCATAGGACCTATCCCCCCCATTTGAAACATCAACCATTGCAAGACCTCTGATTTTTTTGCAGGATCAGAAGGAAGAAG
>Ga0257114_1001157_pt1 | contig 19201 bp, 9 predicted proteins | sample SI112_10mmetaG_FD_190149 | JGI IMG/M metagenome (GOLD analysis project Ga0257114, IMG submission 190149) | Marine microbial communities from Saanich Inlet, British Columbia, Canada - SI112_10m | ecosystem: Environmental > Aquatic > Marine > Inlet | place: Canada: British Columbia | collected...
CTGGCGGGCGGACTTGAGATTTTGTCTTGCCCTTCGCCTTGCCGGATTCCTTATCGGCGAGGTGCTGGTAGTCTATGCGCGGGACCAATTTGACCGTACACTGGTTATCGGCGTAGTTCACGTCGACGACCTGCGCCAAGTCTCCCTTGTACACGCCGGTGCGCATGCGAACCCACGAATCCACCTTGACCACGGAGACTTCCTTTGTTGTGACGCTGATCGAGTCGACCATTTCGTTAATCGGCACCAATCGAACAGGTTTACCGTGGTACACGTGTCTCATTCCTTGTAACGCTTTTCGCACATGATCTTCACGCTCGGCTTCGACGTAGATGTATCCCTTGAGGTGATCCTGCGCGATGCACGACAAGATTTGCATGGGGGGTTTCCCTTGCTTGGCCAGGTTGATCGTCTTTTGCATCAAGCACACGACGGTCTCGCGCTCTTTCCCGAGCTTCACCGTGACAAGCCAAAGCTTGGGATCACGCACCGTCGGATGCAGCGCCTGCTGATCGACGTTGGCGTCCAACTGCCCCGTCCCCGCTTCGTACCTCGGCGCCGCGTACCGCTCCTTGATCATGCGCTCCAACTCCTCCTCGTTCTCCATGCGTTCAAACTGTCCTTGATTCTCCATCCGCGCGTGCAGACGCGTGTCCATGTCTCTCCTCAACGCCTCGCGCTCCTCCTCATCCAACGGTTCATCCTCCTCACCCTCGTCCTCGTCCTCGTCTTCGTCCGCGTCGGCGACGTCGGCGACGTCGTCGATGAATCTCGCCCCACCCCTCTTCTTCTTCGACGTTTTCTTCCGCCCAGAGCCCTCATCGTCGTCATCGTCTTCCTCCGCAACGTCATCCACGAACGGATTCTTCCGTTTCCCTTTCTTCTTTGAGACTTTCGCGCCTTCGTCTTCGTCTTCTTCGTCTTCCTCGTCGAAATCTTCATCCTCGTCGTCCTCAACCTCGTCCTGTTCGTCCTCATCGCCGTGATCGTCGTCCTCGTTCGCCGTGGGATCGTCCAACGCGCCCACGCGACCGCCCTCTTCGTCGCTCGCGTCGCGATCGTCGCTCACGGCGTCGTCGTCGGACAGATCTTCCCCCGCATCGATGGCTGCGCGCAGCTTCTTCGCCGAGACTTTCGTGTACTGCGGAACGATCTCGCGCACCATGACCCCGAGCGACGGCGCGCGACGTGCGACGCGATGTGATCGTTCGCGTCGTGCGCGCCTGAGCCGTGGTTCGGTCGCGCGCGCGCGAGGCAATGAGGAATGTGCGCGATCTGAAAGCGAATCCCAGCCGCGGCGGGCGCGGGGCTTCGCGAACGCGAAGACGCGCGGCGTTCGATGGATCGTTCGCGCGAGACTTGGCGCGGTGGACAGATTAGGTTGAAATACGATGATAGCGGCGAGTGATACAAATCGATGTCTAGGCGGTTCGAGCGTCAGAGGTCGTCGTGAAGCGAAGGGGGTTCGATGGCGCGCGCTCGGTCGATTTTCGGCGCCGGCGCGGCGGCGGCTTCGTTCCAATCGAGCGAGTTTCCGGAGACGTCCAAGTGCTCGAGGGTGGGGATCGTGAGCACGGCTAAGTTGGCGCGAGATCTGAGGGCGTTTTGACTCAAATCGAGGTGGCGCAGGCGCGTGGCTCTGGCGAGGATGGTGGGGATGGCGCCCGTGAACGCGTTGGCTTTGACGTCGAGACGCTCGAGGCGGTCGACGGCCCAACGCGAAGGTAAATCGCCGCTCAGCGCGTTGTGCGCGACGTCGATGACACGAAGGCGGTCCAACTCGACGATTGACTGCGGCAGCGCACCCGTGAGTTTGTTGTGACTGACGTCAAATTCCTCCAGTCTCATGGATTGACGCTCGAGTTCGCCTTGGTACACCGAGCGCGGAAGTTCGCCTTCGAACGCGTTCCGCGAGACGTTGAAGTATCGCAGCGTCTTTTTTTGCAACACGCTCGCGGGTAACGCGCCGGTGAATTGATTCGCCGAAAAGTCCAAGTGCTCCACCTTGGGCAGCTGAGCGAACGTTTGCGGCACGGTGCCATTCAGGTTGTTGTTGGCGCACGAGAACACGCGAAGCGTTCGCGGAAGCGCTGTCCGCGGGAGCTCGCCGGTGAGGGAGTTGTGGGAGACGTCAAACAACACCCAGGACGGTACGGATGAAAGCGATGGAATCGAACCATGTAATGCATTCTTGCTCACGTCGAAGAAACGAATCTTGGCGGCGTCGTCAAAGTGAGGCACAGCGCCACGCAGCGCGTTGGTGGATGCCGAAAATATCTCCAACGCTGGGAGCGAGGCGATGTTCGGAATCGTACCCGTGAGCGCGTTGTTTGACACATTGAACATACGCAAGCTTGTCAAGTACACAAACTCGCGTCCAGGAATCGCCCCAGACAAAGAATTGTCGCTCAGGTCCAGCTGCGTCAACGGCGAGCCTTTCCTAAACAAGCCGGCGGGAATGTCGGAATACAGCGCGTTCGATCGTACCAAGAGGTACCGCAGCGTCTTCAGCTCACCGAGCATCGCGCTCAAACGTCCTTCGAGTCGATTATACGACAGGTCCAGTCCTTGTAAAAGCTTCAATTCATCGATCGCTTGCGGCATGTCGCCCTCCATGCCGTTGTCTCGCAAATCCACAAAGGCGACGCCGAAATCCTTTTCGAGACACGTCACCCCGTACCACTCGCAGTAAGACTTGCTGGACATCCAACCGTCCCGTCTGCGCCATTTCGCACCGTTCGTACGCCTGTACATGTCACCCAACGCCTGTCGCTCGCGATGCTTGATCGAATCCACGCTCGACGCCGCCCCGAACGCGTCCTCCGCCGACGTTTGAGTCGGCGCGTCTCGATCCCATCCCCACATTCCACGATCACCCGTGCGCCCGTCGCCGCCTTCCTCCGTCACCGACGTCGCCGGCGACGTTCCCTCGCCCCCGTCGTCCCCCCATCTCCCCGCGCTCGCCGTGCGTCCCGCCACCGCTTCCTCCTCCGCCGCGCGCGTCACCGCCTCGCGCACGTACCGCGTCGCCTCACTCGCGTCCCGCTTCTCCGGATCCGACATCGCCGCCGCCCCCGATTGACAGCTCTCGTGCATCGCTTGCTTAAAGTATCCCATCGCCTCTCCTCGCGTCATCGCGCGCGCGCCGTCCGCCACCGTCGCGAGCGTCCCGCACGCGTCGCTCCGCGTCTCGTCCCCGCCCGCGCGCGCGCACTGCGCCTCGAGCGCTCGTCGCGCTCCCGCGCGCAGCGACGCCGCGGTTTCATCGTCGAACGATTTCGCGTACGCGTCGCACGGCGCGCGCAGCACCGCGAGCACCGCGCTCGAGACCGCGTCGCGCGCGTCCGCGGGCCGCGCCATCGCGCGCACATCTTCCGCGCTCGCGCGCGCCGCGGCGCGACCGGCGACGCAGGACGCGCAGGCGACGAAGAAGAGCGCGTCGAGCGCGCGTCGCCGCGCGCGCCGCGCGTCGGCGGGCATCGCGCGCGCGCGTGTGCCGCGGTGTACGCGATGTCGTTACGACGCACATACAAAACTACAAAACGCTCCATCAATGAAAACCCTAAATGTAAATAAACCGCCGTCGCGCGGGGCCGCATCGCGCCGACGACGGCGCGTCGCCGTCTCTCACCGACGCGCGAACGACGACATGCCCTTCAACGTACGCGCGACGCGAATCGAAATCACCGCCGTCGAACCGCGCGCGCCACCGACGCGATCGAACGCGCATCGCGACGAAGGGAAGACTGACGAACGATCGCGCCCCGCACGCGCATCGCGACGCGAACAGAGAAACGTCGAGATCGGCCGCGTCGCGCTGTGCAACCTCAAGGCGGACGCCCGATATGGGAAGCTTTTGGTGATCGTCGATATCGTGGACATGAACAGGGTGCGTGCGAGCGCCGCGCGTACGCGAACGGGGTCGAGGAGACGCGCGATGGGGATGACCCTAACGCGAGGGCAGACCCTAAACAGCGCGCGCCGCGAACGGGACGGGGGATGGATGACTGACGATGATGTGCGGTTTCGTGAATGGTCGTAGGTGCTCGTCGCGGCTCCGGGTGTCAAGCGCGACGTGATCAGCCTTCGTCGAGTGGCGATCACGGACATGAAGGTTGACGTCGAGCGAAAGTGCGACGAGGCGGCGCTCGCGGCGGCGTGGAAGAGCGCCGACGTCGAGGGCTCTTGGGCGAAGAGCGCGTGGGGCAAGAAGATTGCGCGACAAAACGCGCGCGCGAATCTCACGGACTTTGAACGATTCAAGGTTGCGCTCGCGCGCACGAAGCGCAGCGCTCTCATCAAGAAGGCGCTCGCTGCGTAAATCGAAAGGAGGCGCTCGTTAGATGAGCCTCGCCAGACGTCGTAGCTACAATACTAGAAGATAAACCGGCGACGGACGATGAGCTCGCGGGCTTTGTTATCGCGGGCTTTGTTATACACATTCAATCGTTCTCGTTAGAGCTACTGAGCTATTGCCTCTGTTCTCGTTAGAGCTACTGAGCGACTGCCTACATGTCACTCGCGTCGCCGTTCGTCGCCCCGTCCCCGGCCGCCTCTTCCGCCGCGACCTCTTCCGCCGCGACCCGAGCTCGGCGGCTTGACTCGGACGACGCGAACGGATTCGCTCAGCTCATCCTCACATCTCAGACACACCGTTGCCTTATCCCCGTTGAACATCTCGAGATCTAAACACTTCGCCTCGCACGCTGCGCACTCGGCGTCGTGGCTCACGGCGCTTCGTTTCACGCTAGGCGGCAGTCGAACGAGGACGTCGCACGCCGCGCTCGAGCAGTACAGCTTTCCGGGCGACGTCGCCGCGGGATCGAGCATCAACACGCCCGGTCTATTCGACGCCGCGCACTCGGGACACGTTGATACGCTCACGTCGTCCGCGACTGGGTGCTCGCGCGGGTGCGGTGAGCCTCGGAGTAAAGCCTTAATTCGAGGCGCGCCCTCGAACGGGGGATGGTTGAAACAAAACGGACACAGCGGATACGCGCGCCCCGTGCCTTTTTGGGAAACTATCAACAGTTCGAAGCCACATATCGCGCACGTGCGACCGTTGTGTTGTTTGAACACGCCGCCGATCGGGAGTTCGTAAACCACCTCCTCGGTCGGACAGTAGAGACGCTGAATGCGCCCGGTCGCGCCGACGAGTTTGAGATATCTCGAACACCGACCGCACTTGGAGTACGGCGTAGACTCCGTCGTCGTGTGCGAAAATGACGCTTCGAAGAGCGCATCCATGGCGGCGATGTTTGTGGTGAAGTAGTTGAACTTGTCGAACATCTGGGCGAGAATATGAGCGACCACACCCTCGTACGGGGCCTGACCTTTGGCGACGAGATCCAGCTGTCGCTCGACGTGCCGACGCACCGTGGGCAACACGAGCTCGGAGTCAATGGCGTGATATCCTTGAACGAGCGTGATCCCGAGCTGGCTCGGCACTATTCGACGGCCTTTTGCGACATCGACGTACTTGCGCACTTGGATGTTGTTGATGTGCGTCGGTATTGATGCATCCGTGCCGATGCCGTTCTTCTCCATCAAGCCGATGAGTTCGCTCTCCGTCAAGTACTCTGGCGGAGATGTTGATTCGCTTCGCAATCGTACCGACTTGAGAGGTATTCTCGCGCCTTGGACGACGCAGACGGGCAATGAACTATCTTCGATCATCCTGTGCGGCATGATCTCCGTCCACCCGTGCTCGATAACGCGCTTACCCTGCAGCGTAAACTCTTCGCCGCCGGCGTCCAACGTCGCGGTTTGCGTCTCGTATTCGCAGTCGGGCGATACGCTCGCGATGAAATGTCGCGATATGAAGTCGTACAGCCGCCACGCCTCACCGCCTCCCACTTGGTCTTCCGTACTCGCACGCATCGGCGTTATCGGTGGGTGATCACCCGCGTCCACGCCTCGCTTGGGCGACGTCATCGAACCTTCGTCGAGCAAGCGCGAGACGAACGCGCCCCACGTCGGATGGGACTTTTGAATCGTCAGCGTCTGCTTCAACTCGAAACCGCGAGGGTACGCCGTGCTTTCGGTGCGTGGGTACGATATATGACCAGCCATGTACAGACGCTCGGCGACTTGCATCGCACGGTGGGCGCCCATGCCCAACCCCGCCGACGCCGCCTTGAGCATCTCGACCGTGTTTAGCCCGCTCGGGCGCCCGCGCTTTTCCGCGTTGACCTCAATCGAGGTGACTCCGAACTCGTTGGCGTCGTTCACGAGCTGGAGAAACGCGCGCGTGGTTTCTTCGTCAAACAATCTCGTCCGTCGCCACGCCGGCGCGATGGTGTCCCCCGTCGCCGCGTCGTCAAACGAGGCGTCCAGCGCCCAATACGGTTCGGGAACGTGACGAATAATCTCCAAGTGTCTCTGCACGGCGAAACCGAGCGTGGGGGTTTGACACGGCCCGTACGACACCACGCGCGCATCCAAGCGATCGTACTTGTTCAAAAAATACTGCGTTTGGAATCGCGTGAACGCGACGCCCATCTTCAAATCCAACTCTTGCCTCGCGTCCACGGCGAGCGCCTCGTTTCTGTTCGGTTCGCCGAGCGTCCTCATGGCGCGCTCGATGCTCTCTCGCGTCACCGCGCTAAACTTGGCGCGCAGAATCCGCGCCGACGGCGCCCCGGGTTCGGTCGCTCCCGTTTTCAACCCCCCCGCGCACGCCTCCATCACCTCGAAGCATATATTCTCCCCCTCCCGGTCGCAATCGAGAAACAACACGAGATAATCGCACCCTCTCGCCTCGCGTTCCAATGCCCCACCATTCGCCCGTCCGCGCGCTTCACCACGTCCGCCGCGAACAGCTCCCCCGGTTCGCACCCCTCCCACGCCTGATACCGCGCCGAAAACTCCACGCTCGCGACGTGCCCAGTCGTCGACGTCACCCGCCACTCCGCGCGTCCGTCCCGCGTCCCGCTCGCGAACGCCCACGACCCCTCTCGCGCCGTCGCGAACTCGTGCACCTCCGTCGCCAGCCCTCGCCGCGCGACGACGCCGCAATCGCCTCCATCGCCTCCGCGCGCGAGTATCCTCGCGATCGCGCTCGCCAGCGACGGTTTCTCCGCGACGCACAGGATTCGCGTCGGCATCCCGCGTTCGGCGCGTCCGCGCCGCGCCTTCGCGTCGTCTCGCGTCGTCGTCGGGCGCGACGCGCGAGGCGTCGTCACCGTCGCGTCGCCGCGCGCATAGCGTCGCGCGCGCGTCGACGCGCGTCGTCGTGCGCGGTCGCGGTCGGTCGCGTCGGATCCTGGCGCCCGCACACGCGGGTGTCTCGGGTCGACGCGACCGACCGCGACGCCTCGGCGCGCGCCGCGTCGGACGCGCCGCGCGCCGCGTCAGACGCCGCCGCGCGTCGCGCGACGCGGACGCGCGACGAACGATCGCGCGCGATGGCGGGGATGCAGGTGACGCTGGACGTGCAAAAGGTGGACGCGGTCTTCTTCATGTACTGCGCCACGCTGGTGTTCGCGATGCAGATCGGATTCGCGCTGCTCGAGGTCGGGAGCGTGTCGATCCGGAACACGAAGAGCGTGCTGGTGAAGAACTGCTTGGACCTGTGCGCGAGCGGGGTGGCGTATTACGCGGTCGGGTACGGGCTGGCGTGGGGCGCGGGCGAGGACGGGTTCGCGGGAAGGGACGGGTTCGGGATGTCGTCGGCGAAGTTTGACAGCGCGAATCACGCGACGGCGGCGGGGGCGCACGCGAACGCGTTCTTTTCGGCGTGCTTCGCGGCGACGAGCGCGACGATCGTGTCGGGGGCGGTGGCGGAGCGGTTTCCGTTTCAGTCGTACGCGGTTTTGTCGAGCGTGGTGGCGGGGGTCATCTTTCCGATCGTCTCGCACTGGGCGTGGGCGGCGAACGGGTGGGCGAATCCGGTCAGGGGGGCTGGGAGGGTGCTGTTCGACGTCGGGGTGCTGGATTACGCGGGATCGGGCGTGGTGCACGTGACGGGGGGACTGTGCGCGCTCTGGGCGGTGTACGTCGTCGGCGCGCGCGCGGGGCGGTTCTCTCACGGACGACGGGCGAACGATATGCCTCAGCAGAACCCGGTGTATCAGGTGATCGGAGGCATGCTCATGTGGTACGGGTGGTTCGGGTTCAATTGCGGCAGCGTGCGGACGCTCGCCGAAGAGCATTTGATCACGGTTGCGCGCGTCGGTCTCGTCACCGCGCTCTCGGGTTGCCTCGGCGGTATCACCGTGGTCTGTATCGATATGTATCGCGATCGCAGTCGCGTTCGTCCGGCTCGAATGATCAACGGTATCCTCACCGCTCTCGTGAGCTCTTCCGGGGGCGCGGCGTTCGTAGAGATTGGCGTGTCCCTCGTCATCGGCGTCGTCGCCGGAGTTTTATACGTCTGGGCGTCGGACTTTATGGTGCGCAAGAAGCTCGATGATGTCGTCGACGCCGTCGCCGTACACTTTTTTGGCGGTATTTGGGGCATCGTCGCCTCCGCGCTTTTCAGTGCGCCGAAGTTCCTCAAGCACTTTTACGGCGATTCTTACAAGGGTTGCGGGTTGTTGTACGGATGCTCGCACGGCGGCGCCGTCTTCGGCGCAGCCTTGGTGTTCCTACTCGCCTTATGCGCTTGGGTGTCCGTCACGGCGCTGACCGTGCTCGCTGTACTCAAGTACTTCAATGCACTCCGAGTGTCGGCCGACAGAGAATGTAATGGGCTCGACAGGTCCATGCACGGCGGTTCATCGTACACCGAGTTCCAAACGACGATTTTCAGGTTCAAAGACAAGTCGGGCAGCGAGAGTCAAATGGAAATGCGCGTTCGCGCTGGCGATGCGGCTCGATTTGCCATGGTGCTCAGCGAAATCATGGAAACCGACGCGAAGCCTACTTCCGTCGCGACTAGTCGGCGGTCGTCGACTAGTGACGGCAGCCTAACTCCATCTCCATCGCAAAGTCCAGGGCGCTCCAGTGCTCCGTTGCTTCCTGGAGACTTAGGAAGTCTCGGCGAAGCCAAGTTGACCATCACCGAGGAATGAGCCTGCTCTCGAGTAAATTTTTGTATCCGTTAATCTAGTGTATCGTTGTCATTACAAGCGCTAAATTTTTCGTCACTGTTCGCTCGGTCGTGCAAGTAGAAACGCGAAGGACGGATTCTCGAGAAAAGTTCCCGGAAGGCCGAAACCGCCGTCGAGCTGTATACTGATCGCTTGCGCATCGAGATTTTCGTCGATGCTGAACTGTACACTACTATCATCGTCGAGTAGAAATGAGTTACTCGCATGCGAACTGTTATCTTCCTTCATTCTAATTCGCATTTCGCTCAAAACCTCGGCGTTGACGGATTCCGTGCCGTACTTGTCGTCCCAGTACATCGTGCTGATTCTGTAAAGCTGCTGAATGCTGAGTTGAGGGCATAGCTCCAAGGTTATTTCATTCAAAGTCTTCTGCGGCTTCTGGTGGATCACTAGTAGATTGACAGCCTGGCGAATAAATCTCAATTCATCCAAGGAGTCTTCGCCGACGGCTTCGTTTTGGGGCTTGCGAGCCCATGAATCGAAAAGAGATAGACCCATCTTGATGTACTCACCGTTCGAAAATGAGCAACATTCGCGCCGGAGAAGAAGGGCGTTGAACATTTGAACGTTTATAAAACAAAATACTTGAACGAAGAAACGTTTGCTGAGTGCCTGGGGGACATTATTTAAAGCCATCGCCTTGACGGTTTCGTCCAACGTGTCCAAGATTCGCATCCAGCCTTGACCCAACTCGGGGCGAAGGACGCCCGACACACTGCGTGTAAGAGTTGCCGTACCTGAACGCTGTCTCGGGGCTTGAATGCAAGTAGCAAACTGTGGAGTTACGTCCTTTTTCACACGGTCTCGTAGAGTGCCATAAATCTTTTCCACGAGCGCCGCCAGCTGCTGCTTGAACAGAAACGCCGGATATTTGGCGTCGATGTGCGAGACACCTTTCACGCCAGGAGACGATGTCGACACCGGCGTCGTAGCGCGCACAAACCGAGAGTTCAGCCGATCGAATAGACCGCCACTTTTCCTTCGGTTTTCTTTGCTACCCGACGCGGTCGTCTTGAGCGTTCGCTGCAAGAGCTGCAGGAGAATAAACGCATTAGTGAGCCAGTAAGTCAGCGCCGCGTAATCTTCGCCTGCGTCCTCCAAACTTGTGTTGATAGCATCCATGATCTTGTCGAACAGACTCGTTCTATCCAACTCAAACGTTCCCCATTTGAGTAAGCATCTAAAAATAATGCACGCGAGCACTGGAGTCCCATTCTCCATGAATCCCGCATCCCTCGCGTCCTTCTCGATGAAGTTCAACAAGACTGCGTACTCCATGTGCGAGCGGACTTGTTCGAGCTTCAATTTCCGCGCGTCCAGTTCAGCTTGTTCTCGTTCGAGGGCTGCCTCTACGTCTTCGCTATTCGGCGTCTCTGGAGTCCGCGGGGACTCCAGAGTGTCCAACCCGTCCATGGGCGACATCGGGCTGAGAATTGAAGCGAATCGTCCGCCAGTCCTCACCGGCGAAGGCGAACATTGCGACTTCATCGTTGCGTTTTCCTTCTCCATTTCGCTCATCTCTGTGCGCAACTGATTCACTACTCTTTCAAGATCGGTACGCTCTTGCTGAAGCGAGTCGTTTTCTTGGCGCAATTTTGAGTTGAGTTCAATCTTTTCGCTGATTCGTGTGTTCAAATCCCCGAGCGCACTCGAGGACGCGGACGCGATGGTCGCTTCACCGGTTGCGATTGAATGTTTAGCCGGCGACGCAAGCGAGTCGAGATGTATCGCTTCTAGTTTCGAATTCAGCTCTGCGAACTGCGCCTCTCTCGTTGCTTTCCACTCTTGCAGCTCTGCGAGTTTGGCATCGCGCTCGACCAACGATTGCCTGAGCACGTTGATTTCGCCATCTTTCTGCGACGTAACTTCAGACACTCGAGACTCAACGATTCCGTGCACACCTTCTCTCGCGATAGTAAGTTCCTTTTCCAATGTCTCCATGCGCGCGCGAAGCTCTTGTTCCATCGAGGCGTGGCGAGCGTTTTCATCTTGACGGGCGCGTTGCTCCATGGCAGTGCGGGCTCGCTCAGATTCGAGCTGCTGCTCAAGCGACGACTTCGCTTCGAGAAGCGCACCAGTTTCCCGTGCCCTGGCCTTCGCGACTTTGAATTCCTTGCGAGCAACCTTAGCTTTCCAGTGAGACTGGATGCACGTGGCCGCTTTGTTCGTGGTTATTTCTGTCGCCCGAGTCTGCCGGAGAATTTGTCGTGCTCTCGCACCTCGAACGATTGCCTGAATCTTTTGCACCGCGTCTTTGGTCCGCTCGAATTGAACTCGCGCACGTATGGCCCTGAATGCAGTCTGAATTCGAACGGCTGCAATTTGCTCCCGTATGCTGCGAACCCTCTTGCGAGCAAGCATTCCACGAGCGGCTGCGGCAACCTTGATCGAAGCCGATCTCAGCTCGGTGAACTGCTTACGTTTGACGAACGCGCGCGCCCTGCTTTGAATCTCGATGGCCGCCTTGTTCAGCTTATTCAGGCGTAGAACGTCCAAAATAGCCATCTGACCCGATCTTAGGAAGACCTGTGTTTTGCCGATTTGCCATCCATCGACGTTGGCGGCTTGCAAAATCCCTTCGAGTGCTTCGCGTTCACGACCTTCGAAATACAGCGCGGCTGCTTGCGGAGCAAGGAGACCAAAACGCGCGAGAAAAATCTCGATAGGCTTTCGCGATGGATATCCCGCACAGCTGATGCGAATGGCCTCCAATACACCCCCGCAGCGAAGCTGCTGAAGAACGTTTGCGCCTTCAAAGCTCGACGCCTTGGACGCTGCGTTTGGCTTGATGCATCTTATGTAATGGGGTTCCGTCGCGTTAAGCTTTGACATGAGCTCACCGAGCTGCTTCTTGAAGCGCGTACTCACGGAACTAAACTTTGTAGACGACTTTCCTCGTCCAGACGTTTCCGAAGAGTCATCACCAAGCGCGAACATTCTAACGAGTTCTTCGTGGGATCCGCTTGCCAAAATTTCTTCATGCTCTTGGATTACGAAGTCTTTATTCTTGTCGAGGAAGGTATTACTCTCATACGTCACATCACCCGCATAATGTGAAAGTGTGAACGCAGTTTGAGACAACTTGGGCTTGCTGAAGCGTTGCTCGTCCTTGAGACCAGTGTACAACTTTTGAGCAAACTGCTCATCCGTACTCGACGCCAGCATGCACGATTCGTCAAGCAACGATATGATTCCGTTCGAACGCCGCTCGATCACGTCGAGCATGTCCTGATTATCGATGAATTCGATGTAAGACCAATCGATACCTTCTCTTTCGTACTCTTCTTGCTCCATCTTGAAGACGTGCTGATTGAAATGTTGCTGAAGCTTCTCGTTGGCGAAGTTGATGCAGAATTGCTCAAACGAATTCACGGCGAAGCTCTCAAAACCGTAGATATCGAGGACTCCGATGAACGCTTTGCTCGTCGCATCTTGACCGATACTGATGTTGATTCGATCGACGAGCGAATCGAATAACTTGGAGTACAGACTCTTCGCGAGCGCATCGCGCGAGTGCGTCGCGGCGGCGGCGGAGAGGGGCTTGTGAATGACTTCATCAGCGAGGACGATTCTTCTCGTGCGAAGGGAGCGCTCGAGCTTTTCGGCATCGAGCTTTAAAACCGCGGCGCAATCTACCAACGCGCCCTTAGCGGCATCGCTGGCGAAATCACAGCCTTCGTCGTCGGTATTGTCGATGAAACAAATATTGCCCAAGTGCAAAATACCCGCGACGACGCTCATGATGCTCTTCTGCTCCGCCTTGGTAATGCCGACCACGTCCATGGCGTTCATAGTGCGTCTGTACTCCTCCGAGTTGTCCAAGCCATCTAAGTCGAAACACGCGCTCTGGTTGGTGTAATTATAAGCAGATGCGTCCTTCAATCGCCAAGTCTCTCGATCGCTCTCTTCTGCTCCAGCACACAGCTGATAAAAGATGTGAAAATTCCGCTCGGGATCGCTCGTCTTCACGACGCGACTTCGCTCGAGGAGGTACGTACGGATCGCCGCCCCACTGATACGATATTTCGAATCGAATTGAAGCTCCACGTACTTTCCAAATCGACTACTGTTGTCGTTTCGAACCGTTTTCGCGTTCCCAAACGCTTCCAACAACGGATTACTTTCCAACACTTTATCCTGCGTCGTCCTACCTCCACCCGCGTCTTCATCGGACGACGATCTGTGCGCGATGTACCGCATCAATAACTTCGCCGTCTCTGTCTTCCCCGCCCCAGATTCCCCGCTCACCAGCACGCTCTGCGACACGCCCTCCGTCCGCAGCGCCTCGTACGCGGCGTCCGCCGTGGCGTACACGTGCGGACTCAGATCTCCCAATCGCGCCCCTCGATACATCGACATCATGTGTTCATCATACAAGTGTCCGACGTCCTTGAACGGGTTCACCGCGATCAGGATCGACCCGGTGTAGGTGTAGATGTCATCCGTCGCGTACCGCGCGCGCAAATTTTCGAGCACGCCCGGTTCGTGCAGATGGTTCAGCTTCACCATATCCTCCGCCGTCGCGCGTTCGCGCATCAGCACCTCTCCCGCGTCGCACTCGCGCTCGCCGTCTTCACCCTCAACCTTCACGCCGCACGCGCGTCCATCGTCTCGCACGGACGCGACGACGCCCGGCAGATGCGTCGCCGCGTCGCCATCTTTTCCATCGCTCGTAATCCACACCTCGGCGCCGATCGCGAGCGCTACGAGCGCGTCTCGCGCGTCGACCATCGCGCGTTCGTCGACGCGCGCGACCGCCCGTCTCCGACGCCCGTCTCGCGTTCGCGCGCGCGCGACGCGCGTCGTTTTGACTCCAAACGCGCCGAAGCGACGACTCCAAAGCAACGACTCCGAACGGACGCGACCGCATTCGACGACGCGCGATGGTGGCGCGCGCGCGCGCCGCGAGCGCGTTCGGCGCGCACAGAAACCTCACGCACGCGTACGCGCGCGCGCGCGACGTCGCGCGCGCGCAGCGAGGCGACGCGCACGCGTCGCTCGCGACGACGGTCGGGGACGCGCGCGGCACGTCGAGACTGCTGGACGCCGCGCTGGGCGCGCGGAGCGACGACGCGAGCGATGACGTGCGCGTGGGGGTGCCGGAACGCGCGGGCGTCGTCCCGCGATGGGTCGAGCGGTGCGATGACGCGGCGAGGGACGTGGAGGCGATACGGACGAGCCTGCGCGGGTTGCGCGAGGCGCACGCCAAGGCGTTGCTGCCAAATTTCGACGACGTCGCGGGCGAGGACGTCGTCGCGGAGGCGCTGACGAAGGAAGTGACGAAACTGTTTAAGCGGTGCGATGTCGCAATACGGAGCGTGAGCGAGACGGGGGAAGGAGATGGGGAGGAGCGCGTGCGCGTCAACGCGCAGAGAAAGTTGGCGATGGAGTTGAACAAGCTTTCGCAGGATTTTAGGAAACAGCAGAAGGATTATTTAGCCAAATTGAAGTCGCAGCAAGATCGAGGACCGGGAGCGGCGGGTCTGGACTCGTACGCGCAGTTCAGCGGCGCCGGCGCGGGCGCGAGCGCGGGTGGCGGCGGCGAGTCGATGCTGCGTATGGAGATGTTGAATCGCGCCGAGACGGTGAGCATCGAGCGCGATCGCGAGGTGATGAAAATTTTGGAGTCCGTGCAAGACCTCGGGGCGGTGATGAAGGACTTATCCGCCCTGATCATCGACCAAGGGACGATTTTAGACCGCATCGACTATAACTGTCAAGAGGTGGCGGCGTCCGTCGAGCAAGGACGAAAAGAGTTGGTACAAGCCGAGAAGTCGCAAAAGCACAGCGTCGCCATCGTGTGCATTTACATTTTGCTCGTCATGGTGATTTTCATGACGTTCGTCGTCATCGGCATGAAGGCTTAGTGCGATCGTCGTCGATTCGACGAAGACGCGATTCGACAGCTGTCCAGTTTCCGCGACGGCTAGTAAAATAAGATTCCAATACATAGAAGCGACTTCCCGCCCCCGAACGCCTCACTCCAGGCCCACCACGCTAAAACTGACGGCGATCCCTATCACGATCCCCGTCACCGCCCCCGCGACGACCTGCACGGGCGTGTGCCCGATGTGCTCTCGCAGCGGTCGCTCTTGCAACCGCCCGACGAACGCGTCGAATCCTTCGTCAAACAGCGTGTCCGTGAGCGACTCCCCCGCCTGCGGCGCCCCGCTCTCCGCGTCGCCTCGATACCTTCCTCCGCCCTCGTCCATCTCCTCGCGCGTCGTCCCCGTCGTCGTCGCGCCTTCGCCTCGCGTCCCGTACGCGTTCGCCACCAGCGTGTTGATCGCCGTCGCGTGGAATCCAGCCTGTCTTCGCACCCCCATCGCGTCGTACATCACCACCGCGCTCACCACGCACGCGCACGCGAACGATCCCGAGTCGTATCCCCACTGCGCGCCCACGCCCGCGGCGAGCGCGGTGACGAACGCGCTGTGCGAGCTCGGAAATCCACCGCTCGCGAGCGCGAGCGCGGGCCTCCACGCGCCGCCGGCGACGCGCGCCGTCAGCGGCTTCAGCGCCTGCGCCGCGACGACGGCGACGAACGCGGCGATGAGACCGCAGTTGTCCAGCGCGGACGCGACGCGCGGCATCGCGGCGCGCGCGCGTGTGCGCCGAACCGGCGCGCCGTCGCGAACGATTTTGAATTTAAATTTAAACCGCGCGGTCGAGCTGTCGTCCGCGTCCGAACGCGACGCGCGCGCGATGGCGACCGTCGCGGCGGCGGTGCTGCGAGGATACGACGACGCGCGCGGCGAGGAACCGTCGCCGGCGCAGGCGCAGCGGGCGAAGCGCGGACGACTCGACGCGTTCGCGAGGGCGTACGCGCGACGGATGGAATCCGACGACGACGAGGACGACGACGACGAACGGGACGACGACGCGAGCGACGATGGGAAAGAAAACAACGTCGATGACGCGGCGATCGCGCGCGAGGGCGACGGGACGCGGGAGAGCGAGGACGAAGAGGCGAGAGATTGGCGGGCGATGCGCGCGGGGGTGATGTCGCCGCGACTCGATCGGGCGACGAGACGACGACCGAAGACGACGAGTAAGGCGAGCAGAGCGCTGATGATGGAAGATTACGTGAATTTTGAATCGTTTGAACACGCGGAGTCGGTGGTGCGGCGGGACGGGGAGCGGGCGCTGAGCGCGGTGGCGTACGCGAGCGAACGCGCGGGGGCGCGCGCGAGGACGCTGGAGGATAGCGCGCGCAAGACGGTGGAGAGGGTGGAGGCGAAAGTCATGGCGTTTGAGCGGAATTCGGATGAATTCGTGGCGCGAAGGTTGCACGATGCGTTGGAAAGCGCGGGATTGAGCGCGGAGGCGGAGGAGGAGTTTCGAGCGCGGGCGAGACGCGCGTTGACGAGGCAGTCGCGAGCGTTTGAGGAAGTCATCGAAGCGGCGGATCGAGAGTTGGTGTCGAGGGTGACGGTGTCGTCGACGGCGCGCGAGATGATGTGTGCGGAGTACGGGGAAGATTTTGTTGAGAAGTACGAGGAGGCGAACGAAAATGGCATCGACATGACGCTTTCGATCGGGCCGCGAGGCGGGAAGAAGCTAGCGGCACCAATCGTGGGATTGTTCGCGAATACGTTTGGCGCGGCGTGGAAGACGGTGAACTTTACTTTAGGTTCGCCGTTCTTCATCATCAATCGCGTCGGCCGTACGGTTTTCAGACAAAAGAGGAAGCACACTGCAGAGCAAACGGTCGAGGAGTACCGCGAGTTCAAGATAACCTCGCCGACGAAGCCACCTCGACGAGGGCCTGCGTCCGTCGCCGCGGCGCCGTTTTCCCCAGACGCCAAGTCCGATGTTTCATCCTTTCACTCCAATCGCCGGTGGCCGCTGGGCGCGACTACGCAGCGTGCGCACGGTGCGCACAAGCGCTACAGTATCGCGGGCTCGGTGCGATCCGCGATCACGCGTCACACCATTTATTCCAATGTCGAGTACGCCTCGGATGAAGACGAGGAAGACGAGTTCAAGATCGACCCCGATGGTAAGGAGCGTAGACACCTCATCCGGGCGCTCGCGCGCCTTATTCAGCTCGGATGCTTTACGGCGGTGATCTCCTTGAGCGTCGGACCGGGAGATCGTGCGCTAAAGACGCGTCAAATCGTTACGAGCGTCTACGAAAACGTCCGAGTACACGTCGCCAAGGGATGGTCGGCCTTCGCCGTGCGCTGGGCGGCGGTGAGCGCGAAACTGTCCACCACACCGGCGGAACAGAGACATCGAACGCCGACGAAAGTTGGTCGGTCGAAAATCCCGGTGCAAGTCCCCACGTACATTCCGCTTGAAGAAGAAGTACCCGTGACAGCGCCCGAGGAGAACGTCGTCACCGCGTCCGCTCGAGCGAGCGGCGGCGGTGGTACGGAATCTTTACGCGCGTTTGGTCGCGGATAATTTAGTAATGGAGCGGCGGCCGCTCGTACGTGTAATAACTTAACGACATATCTCGTATTTTATAACATTGCATGTGTCGCGCCGCGTGATAGTACAGCCTCCAAGTACAACAGCGGAAGCCGTCGATGTCGACGGCTCGAGATCTTGAATATGATACAAGCCCGTAATGAGTAAGTCGCGGGCGATGATAGCGTAATGTGCGGTAATACTCTGATGGTACTAGTGTAGAAAGTGGTGCGCTGACCTGAATCAACGCTTGGAGGCGTTCGCACGCGTCTTTTTGCCGCGCTTCTTGTTTTCCTTGAACGCCGTGCCTCCGTAAACGTTGTCCAAAGCGTCCTTGTCCGGAACGTTGCCGATGGTTTGGGCCCAAGCATATGGGTCATCGACCGAGCTATCTGCTCGGTTGTTCAGACGACTCGTGGGGGCGATTATGCCACCCATGGCCCCGAGCGTATGGCTCACGTTCGCAGTGCCAAGACTGACGTCCATATCGTAAACGGTGCGATGCACCGTCACTTCGCCTTCGCCATCGCGAGTGCGAAGCTGCACGACTGGTCGCGCCCCGCTGAGCACTTCATCGACGCTTTCAGCGACGTTGTGCGCGACCCACATGTTGCGTTCGTGCATTTCGATCAAAATTGGAAACGTCGGCGGACCTTGACGCTCGAGGATGGACTTTTGGCACCCTCTCGCGCGCGCTTCGTCGTCGCCGAGCGTGACAGTCTGGACGCCGCCGACCAAATCGGTCAGCGTCGGGTTCTTGATCAAGTTCTCCAGCAACTGCCCGTGCGCGGTACCAATGAGCTGAACACCACGCTCGGCGATCGTTCGACACGCCAGCGCTTCGGCTTCGGTACCGATTTCATCGACGATGATCACCTCGGGCATGTGATTCTCCACGGCTTCGATCATGACGCGGTGTTGCATGGACGGATCCGGAACTTGCATTCGCCGCGCGCCCCCGATGGCGGGGTGCGGGATGTCGCCATCACCGCCGATCTCGTTGCTGGTGTCGATGATCACCACGCGTTTTTTGAGCTCATCGCTCAACACACGCGCCATTTCGCGGATGACCGTCGTCTTTCCGACACCCGGACGTCCCAAAAACAACACGCTCTCGCCGCTCGGTAAAATATCTCGAATCATATCGATATGCCCCGTCACAGCTCGTCCAACGCGACACGTCATGCCGACGATGTGACCACGCCTGTTTCGAATGCACGAAATGCGATGTAACGTGCCTTCGATGCCCGCTCGGTTATCCCCACCAAACTCCCCCACCGCCTTCGCCGCCGCGACGAGCTCAGCCTCCACCACTGGCGCCTCGCGCAGGAACATCGACCCAATTTCCCCCAGAAATCTCGCCTCGGGCGCTCGACCGAGATCCAACACCACCTCCAACAGATGTTTCCGTTCCGGATGATTCTTCACCGCGTCCCGAACGTCCGCGGGCAAGACGCCGTACAAACGCGTCAAGTCGTCTCGCACGGTGACTTGCTCGTCGTCGTCTTCAAACTCCGTGCTCGAAATCATCCCATCGTCGACGTCGTACCCATCGTCATCGATCTCCACCGCTGCGCCGCGTCGAACGAATACACGTCAGTCCACCCTCCCCCGATCGTCGCGCGCGCGCCGAACGCGTCCGACCCGTCGCGCCGCGCGCCGCGACATTTCAAAAAAAATCGTGCCGTTTCGATTTCGATGTCATCGCTCGCGTCGCTCGCGCCCCCCCCCCC
>Ga0257114_1001166_pt1 | contig 19106 bp, 20 predicted proteins | sample SI112_10mmetaG_FD_190149 | JGI IMG/M metagenome (GOLD analysis project Ga0257114, IMG submission 190149) | Marine microbial communities from Saanich Inlet, British Columbia, Canada - SI112_10m | ecosystem: Environmental > Aquatic > Marine > Inlet | place: Canada: British Columbia | collected...
CATAAATCTCCATTCCAGTAGAATACTCTTGAAGCCATCCACGGTCAATAGCATGAAGAACAATAATATTCTTATATGGCTCATTTGGCCATAGACCCTCTTTAAGAGCCCATGCTTTCATATCAGACTGAACCATGGAAGACTGTTCACCTTGAGCAGGTAAAGCTTCAATTCGATTCATTTCTTCTTCGGCTATTTCAAAGCCATTGCGGGTTTCTTGAATCCAAGGAGTATTCGTGAAGGATTTTAATTCGTTAGTCATATCAAGCTCCAGCCATTGAGTACATTTTCAAGCCGTGATTCCACAACTCATTTGCATAGTCATCTGCTTCAAAGCCATACTCAGAAGCAAAGTCCATAGATGATGAACCGAAGACGTTATCAGCTAAACCGAACTCTTGGATGAAGTAGCAAATAGATTTTGCAGTACTTGCTTCGGCAACCATATCATTACCATCAAACATTTCGATCATTCCGTTGTTAGCTGAGATATAATCAATCATTTTTAGTTCCTTCCGATTCTCTTTATACTACTAATATAGTATATCCTAACCCATTTGTAAACCCCTAAAATGTATTTTTTTTATTTTTTTTAATTCCAATATAACCATTTACTTAAGTCACGCCCGCTTACGTCATCACAAGGATCGTCGCTATCTGCCATTGCAGTATTCCTATTATGCTGAGAAAAATTCTTTTGTCATGAGTCTTTGAAGCCTAAAAGCTTCTATTTCCCAAGGGAGCTCCTTATAGGGAGTTTTTGTTGTGTCATACGTTTTACCTTTCCATGTCCGACCGTCTTCATCTAGACGACCGTCTATGATTTGTTTCACATGAACTAACTCATGAAATATGGTAGTTACCATATCAGAAGTATTTATATTAGAACTGATTTCAATTACATAGTCTTCATCTTCCAGCCCATTACAATAGCCCCAGACCTGTTTACCCAAGTCTGAAAGAAAAACTAACTTTATAATGAAATCACTATCCAATCCGAGATAGTATTGCCCAAAGTCAAGAACTTCATCAAGAAAGTCCATTGAAAGAGTTGATGGTCTGTTGTCGATATAGTAATACATTTCTAGCACCTCTGTAATTATAATAAACTATTTTTCAGAGAATGTAAACCCCTTATGCATCAGAAACTTTACTTTTATCAAAAGGTTCTGGCTTATAATCTTTATTACGAGTACGCTTGGCTCTGCGACCTTTATTATTATCTCTTACTTCAACATTTTTTGGAAGAGGAACTTGAGACTTGCCGACATCATGATAAAGTATAAACTGTGTATCCTTAAACTCATTAAAAATTCCATGCCAGATGGGTCTCCACTTAGACGTTAATCTTTGAGTATTTAAATTATCTCTGGCAGACTCCATAAAAGTATCGGACATACTTGTAGTATCAAACTCAAAGATTGAGTCAAAACCATACATATGAATTTCTTTACGCTTTAGTTTATTTGCAATCCAATGTGTTGCCATATGGCCGCAGTTAAAGTCTGTATAATTTGCTGCATACTTAGGAAGAGTAAGATAAAATTCTTTGATTTGTCTTGAATATTTTACATAGAAATCATTTTTCATTTCCATCCATTTATGAGGTCTAGCTCCAAGAACCCAATCTCCAGGTACCGTTATATTTTGCTTATGAATAGCATTCATCATTTTAAAATCTACCATAACAGTTGTATAAAGATTCTGCACCTCAAAAGGTGGAAGATTACAAGCAATCTTTAACCCTTTTGCGTGCTGATAAAAACCAGAACTTTTACCATTTCCTATTAGATGTGCTACATCACCCATAAATTATCTCCAATAATCTTTAATCCAATCCTGTGGTTCAAATGTTTGCATAGGCGTGACTACTGTTTCATCCATTGCTTGAATAATACTAGGTCTCCCATGAAAGCATACAATAGATGTGTCTTTATCTAAACCCTTATTATATATCTGGTACTTATATGACTTTAATTTACCTGGATATTTCTTCTGTAATAATTCTCTCTGATATTTTGGAACAGATGCATGCAAATATTCTCCATCGCCACGAAAAGATTTTACTGCCCAATCTTTTCTTAATATAAATTCATTCCATATACTTGCACCAACCATAGGTGTCCAAGACATTACTGCCGACTGTAATACATTTTTTAAGTGTGGTTGATGTGAATTTACAGAACCAACATCTTCAATTCCAAGAAAGTCTCCATCATATTTAAATAGCCAATCAAGATCACTAGTGATTACAGTGTCTAAATCAAAATAGAAACATCTATCACCTAGTTTATGAAATGTATCAAATAGCTGTAATTTATTCCACCAACCAGTAAATCCTGGTTTAAGTATTCTGCAATCAAAACCTTTTCTATGTCTATCAGTAAGAACAACAAACTTATGTTCAACTGTAGTATTTCTCTTAATCATTGATCTAAGATTTTCAAGATATGCTATAGGAAATTTATCACCCCAATATACACATGCTACTGTAATCATAATAAACTATATCCTTCACCATAACCATGTTTGGCTAAGCATCCTTCTGTCTTCTGAATTGTAGTGAAATTTTCTTTTACTGATATTGGCCAAGGATAAAATTCTTTTAGCCATGGAAAATTATTATTATTAAAGAATATATCAGTAGGTGCTGCATCGGTTAAAGATTTTTCAAGAGCAGCCTTTGCTCCTTTTGGAGACATTACATATGCATGAGCACCTGGAAAATATTGTTTAGAAACTAAAGGTCCTATGCCAATAGACTGAGGCGTGTTATATTTACCGTAAGATGGTTCACCAAGGGAAACAATCATTTCATTTCCATGCATTACACTAGTTGATAGTGCATTATTAATTACTGCATCATGCTCTAGTATAAGGTAATTTCTCTTATCTGCAGCACATAACTCCCAAAGTGATCTATGAGATAGAAATGCAGATAAACATCTTTCATATCTTGAATATTTATTATTCTCAAAGTTCTTTGTTGGAAGACCTTTATCTTTAAATAGCTTTACTGGATCATCTTCTGGTGTGATTCCAAAGTGTTTATTTACTATAAAACCATTCTGACTTGCAGAGTTAATACATCTTTCTGCTGCCTGTACAGACTCTTCAATATTTTCAACTGTTATAACAAAAGCTTTCATTTTTTCCATTCATCCATTTCAGTTTTAATTTCAGACCCTTGTCTATCATTTGCTATACCCATAGCTATAGACTGTATATCGGATATAAGATGTTTACATGTTTCGTGATCATATTCTCTGTAAGAAATCTCTGAAAATTCATTTCTTAATCTATGAACTTGAATAGCTTTATCTTTCATTAAATCTATTCTTCTAATTAGTTCTTCAATAGTATGTTGCATATTTTATCCAGAAGCTAATACGATTTTTCTTATATTACTATCTATTACATCATTAAACTCTTTATCAGACTGTGGATATTCCAGGCCTTCACTTAATGCTCTACTAAAACTTGCCGAGACTCCAGAATTTTTGGATAATCTTTTACATGCTTCTTTTGTAGAATAGCCACCACTAAGAAACACTACTTTTATATTTTTTAATTTTGTAAAATAATCATATAAGCCTGGTTTTTCAGGAGGTGTTACTTTTAATATACAATCGCCTTGAAATTTAGTAAGACAAGATTCCAAATAAACAGAAAGATTACTTTCAATTTTTTCTTTTAATGGGTGATCAATAGGTACTTCTGGTTCTATAATAGGAACCAATCCTGCTTCGGATATTTTTTCTGCATATATCATTTGTTGTTTTACGATTGGTATCATAATATTTTCAGATTTTACAACACTTCTCATTTTAGTCCCGTAACAGCCATGATCTAAAGTATATCGTATCATACCATCTATATCAAAGGGCTTTAATGTTCCATCAGCTTCGCATCCATCATCAATCTTAATAATACTACGAATACATTTTTTATCTAAAACATTAACAGCACCACGTTCTACACTATCTTTATAGAGAATAGCACCAAAGATATTATCACTTGTAAATTCTGGAGCAGACATCATTCTTAAACGAAATTCGTGTATGCGTTCCATTTTATTTTTATCATCCCATTCTCTATCATATAGATCAAGAACGCCGCCAGCACTGCCTCCACTATTATCCATAGCTGCAATAAACTGTTTAACGGGTTCTTGACTCTTTAGAAAATCACCAGCCGATGTGAACTTTAGATCATTCATATGTATCTCCTGTTTCACGGAAGAAGTTCTCACTCCAAAAAGCTTTATCGTCTATCCATACATCATAGTGTTCTTTCTTACCGACACTTAATTCGTGATATTTTGCGCCCCAAGCCATAAGTTGTCGTCTGGTTAGTGGTTCATAATCTATACCACTAGTAATACCACGTGCTGTCATATATTTAATAGTATGACCAGCCTCATACAGTCTATTTACCTTTGCAATTCTTTCGGGAAGGGGTATATGATTTTCATAATCTTTCTTACCATTTTCCATAATAACTTCTTTGCAAATAGTACCATCAATATCTATCACATATTTCATATTATAACCTTGTTTTATAAACCGAACGATACACTTCTCTTATTTCTGGACCGTCTTCCATTTCTTCAATTATATAATGTATTCCATGATTTAAGTCTTTGCATGCCATTGCTTCAGCGTCTTTAAGTGTAGAACACATAGCAATAATTTCATCATCTTTTTCTCTTTTCACAGCCCACATATTTTAACTCCTTGTTGTAGTTGATTTAAGGCCTTGTATTCTAGTATAGAATTTTCTAGTTACTCCTAACCCATTTACAAGTTGTCGACACATAAGTGCATCATTTGGCCACATACCATACTTATAAACCAAAGAAATCATTTGTTCCGCACCCTCTGGTTTTATGAAGTATGCTGAGTTTCCAGCAAGCCCTTGAGGAACTTTCATATCTTCATCCACATAAGGTGTTAGCTGAAATGCTTGCTTATTTTTTAATATGGAATCATGATATTGTTTTGATCTACGAGTAGCACCAAGAGGATTATTTAAACCAACAATATCAAAGCCAGTATCATCTGGTATAAAATCTATTTTCTGAGTAAAGATAGCATCGTGTTCCAATATAATAATGGGTTGTCTTCTTTCAAAGCAAAGTTGCCATAAAGAAAAATGACTCATGGCACACGCCATTCTTGCCTTTGGGTTGGCAGTCACATAAGCAGACTTTGTGAGACCCGAAGCAAAATCGACAACCGAACCTTCCCAAGGATATGTCCATTGAACGTCTTGGTCTCTCATATCTTTTTCTACGACATCAGGAGTAATGGCTTTAAATTGCTTTAGTTTAAATTCATTTTTTACATCATATGAACTTTTAGCTAAAGCTGCATAGCCAGCTTCAGATATTTCATTACCTTCAATTACTATAGCATAAGCTTCCATTTTAAAACTCTTTAGCCTTTCTTAGTTCCATATTCAAATCTCCATTTCCTTTGTGGAAGATTTACAACTTCATATAGACTCTGTTCATTCCACGTATGTCCGGTCATTTGTACGTGTACAAGTTTTGTATTTTCATTTCTCTCATCATTTATATCGCCAGTTATTGATAACGGACCTCTAATATAATATATCTGAGAGTTCCATCCATTATTCATTTCTCTAAAATCTATATTTTCATTTGCAAATACCATTAAATGAAAATAATTTTGATCTACTGTATAAAATCTCCCTAATCCTTGATGTCTCATAAAATTAATATATTCTTGAAAAGGCATCCATTCTTTTGCTTTATGTATTCCTTCTTTAGTGAAGACTACCATCCCAGCGTTATATACTTTAAGATTATCGTCTTCATCTCTTGGAAGACTTACACCCCAATTCTTTTTTATAACAGATGCCCATTTTTCATCATTTTGTTTATTTATGTGACCACCTATAGTCCATGTTGATCTTAGTTTTCCTTGGAACGGTTCAGTACACGCACCTATGTCACCAACGTCTTCTTCAAATATATTTTCTTTTAAATTTTCCACTGGAAATACATCTAAGTCTACTGATAAAATTTTATCGTACTTTAAAAATTTATCATGTATTATGGGATTCAACCATTCAAAGTACATAGGAACATCGCATATGTTACTAGCAATGTGTGGATCTAGGTCAAGCATATACTCTGCACCAATTCTTTCAGCATACGCTTTCATTAATTTACTACTAACTCTTGCTTCTTCAGAAAGTCTGCCAGCCCACACTTGATAAATTAAATTTTTCATTTTAAGCTCTTATTTTCTCTATTAAATTTACATCTACAATATCTTTTGGTTCGTTTCTTAATTTTTTCATATTCTTTATTACATTTAACGACACATATTTAAAACCTTGATAATACAAATGATATGATGGATTGTTGACAATATCATCAAGGGTTAGTTTATAGTGTGTTTCTAAATATTGATTGTGAGAGTCAACAGGTGGATTATTATAATAGATTAAATCTATATCCTTACAATCTCTCAAACCATATAAAGATAATACGGTTGAACCAGTAATTACTTCATTATCGTTTGGTTTCATATTAGCCATAAGTTTTTTATACTTTGGAAAAGAAACATTCTTTCTATTATTAAGAAAGTGTATACTGTTGTCATTGAATACAGTTTTTGCTATCCTAACAGTTTCTTCATGTGTATCATTAATATGAACAGAATGATTACCTACGTTAAATAATGCTCTAATTTCATTTTTCATTTTTTTTATAGTTTCAAGATTTTTTCCATCCACCAATACAAATGTAACATCAGGATGTCCTCTAAAGCATTGGTTTCCTTTTTTTCTTATGCCTTGTTCATTTGCCCAACCATCATCAATTTCATCAAAATATATTTCTTTCATTAATCCAAGCTGTCCTTCAGAATTTAATTGTGCAGATGAATGATAAAATATATTACAATATTTACTAATTACATTTGTAACTTCCTGAATACGAGTATGAGCAATAGGAAATAAACAGATAATATATGTATTAGATTTAAGTTTTGCATATTCTAATGCTGTTCTTTTTAAAATTGTTTGTGATAAACCCTTTTTAATAAAAAATTTATAATCACATTCTATATGATAATTTTCGTCATTGTTTGTATTTCTAGTATTAATAGGTCTTTGATGATACAATGCTGCTGCTAATCTATGAGCACCATTTGCGATATGTCCTTCATTATTTACTGGAACTGGCTCATCAACAATGTTATCAATTATTGATTTAAATGCATTATCAAAATCCGCAAAGTCATTTTTACTTGGTGTTCCTTCACGAAAATTATTCCAAACTCTTAAATGTTCTTTATATGCATTTTTATAAAAATTGCTTGATAAATTTGAGGCATACAAATATTTAATAGGAACATCAAATCTTTTATATGTCAATAAATCAATTGGATTTCTTATTTCCAAAACGTATATCCTTGTGTTGAATAATTTAAATTCTTCATGGTTTAATCCCTATTAACCAATAGTGTGATGCCTGTAATGGTCCATCATCATCTCCGAAAAATAAATGTTCAGTAGTGTGATCTAATTTTTTTACTAAATTTCTAAAATATTTTACATTATCTATTCCATTAAATATTTTATTATGTGCAATAAAAAATGATTTAAATTTATTAAATGGTATTTTTTCTCTGTCAGATAAGTCCATTTCATTTATACTATGTGTGCCTATAAGATGTGAATTTTTACCTGGATCTAATTCATCTAATGATTTATACTCAACTTTAATATTTTGTTTTCCTAACCAATACTTCTGAATATCATGCATAATTGGAAAATCATATATAATATATTTTTTATCATATCCATAGTTTTTTAGTGTCCAAGCCATATTTCCATAACCACCACCAATATCATGTATTTCATCAATAGTATCTAACTTAATTTTTTTTAACATAGTTTTTACATATATTGATGATTGTAAAGTTACTAAACTAAATTTATCTATACAATATGTTGGGTTTCCAGTTTGTGGATCTTGTTTTAAAAAATCTAAATGATTAACTTCATTAAAATATTTTATTGCTGTCATTGAATTAATTGCCGGATGAAGACAACGTCTAATAGTATTTCCTTTTAAAAAATTTTCTTTATTTTTAAATTCTTCAGTTATGTCTTTTAAAAAATTATCCCATAAACTCATTCAATAAATTCCCTTAATTGTGCGTATTTTTAATAATTGTATATCCGACATTTACTTGATTTCTTTCATGTATAACCCACGGATTTATTTTATTGCAAAAATTATTAACCCCAATCCATAATTCGGGTTTTGCAGTAGTATCATGAAATATAATATATTTTTTTACATATTTTGCATGAACGTCTAACTCTTGTTCCATATGACTTCTTACGTGTTTAGAATCAATGAGAAGTGTATCAACTGTTCCTGCACATTTAATATCTCTTGAGTCACATTCATACAATTTTAGTTTTACATTATTATTTTTACACCAATTCTCAAAAAGATGTTTACTGACGTTAAATTTTTCGAGACTGTGATCTACTAAATGAATTTCTTTAGGTGTTGGATTTGCTAGTAATGCTGCAGCTGCAGTAGCACCCTGGTGAGTACCCAACTCTTTATATGATAATGAATTTTTAATACATTTTCTTATACCATTATGGTGATCACAATATCCAGGATTGTTTTCAGTTTGTTGAAAAACAATAGACTCATAAAAATCTTCTAATGTTTTTAATCCATCTAATTTTGATGTAAGCATTATTCAATAATTCCTCTGTCTTTTAAATTTAAATAATTCTGATATTTATCGCCGCCTCTAACCACACTATTTCCTATTCTCATTTTACTTCGTATGTGTATCATGTATGCAAGTTGTGGATTTTCTCTATAGCTACACCAACACCATTGTTGAGGTAAAGTAGTTTCTTTCTGCTTTATATTTGCTTTTACTGACAAATAGTGCATGCTTCCTTCATCTACCAGAGGAGTGTTAGATATATCATCAAAAACTGTCCAGTCAATATGTTTTCTAAGTTTTTGTCTCATTTCCCTAGTAAGTCTATAAATTGCTCCTCCCCAAAAGGCATTGTTTTTTGAAGAATATTTTGGAAAATTTCTTAACATTCTTGAAAAAGCATTTTTTTGAACGTGTTCTGCACACATACCAATTCCAGTTTCTTGAGTAAAAATATTTCTTGTCATATTTTTTACTACAAACTTATCTGGATCTACCATACAAATTACATCGTATTCATCAAATTCTTCATTTAACATATGCATTTTTTGCATAGGCATTTTAGTGCCAACATAGCTTGGATTAAATTTATTTCCTTCAATCAAATGATAATCAGCATTGCACATATCCGCGTAATTTTGCATGTTTAATTTGGAAAGCTTTGCTAATTTACTCATTTTTCCGGTATAGTGTTGCATTACTAAATATTTCATTCGGAACTCCATGTATTTTTTGTAGCACCAGTATCAAAATCAAAACCCCAAAAATCTATATCTTTTTTATACCAATCTGCCACTATTTTTATTGTTTTTTCATTATATAAATCTTTATAATTTTTATGATTAGAACCGGAAAGTATATTTGTTACATTTCTAGGTCTAGTCATATAAGGAACATTAAAATATTTTTGAATATCTTGCTCATACTTATCAAATCTAATTATATCACAGCGTAATATACCTTTTTCGTCTGTTACATAATCCCATGCTGGATACCAACCTCTAATGGCTCTATGCCATAAATATTTTTGATTTCCCCATTCATGTCTTTCTTCTAAAAAGCTTTCAAAGGAATCAATTCGATGTTTACCAATAGGTTCTTTTTTTTCGACTTCAATCACTTTCTTTGCAAACATATATCTTGAAACAACCCTTGCCCAAGGATTTCTAACAATTGCAAAAAATACCAGAGAATCTCTTAAATCTTTTCTTATATCTCTATATCTGGCGTGTTCATACCCCTCATGGTCACCAATTGAATCCATTTTCTTTTTTACCTCATTAGTGTACATAGAGTTTATATGATTATGAGGTTGAGCAAGTTCTATTTTAGGTCTTATTAATTGGCTATATCGTAGAGTCATACCGCCATTTTTTGGTATATGAATAAAGAATTTTTTTATCATTCAACTAATTTCCTTAATTGTTCCACATTCTCGCCTTTATTTGGTAAATGATCTTTTAAAAAGAAATGAACAAAGTGACACTCTTTAATGCGAGTATTAGCAGTAAACAATCCGTTCCATTTCCAGTCCATATTTTTAATCTTCATATTTTCTTCACGAATCCATGTATTTAATAGTGTTTGATCAGTAGACCATTTCCAAGCACCCATACCATCAACAAATGGTTTAAACTCCGGACGACGAATAAATTGTGTTGGAGTTTCTCCTCTTAAATATTTTTGTATCTTTTGGTTCATAACCATAATGCCCATATTCATAAATTCCGCACCAAGATTATTCCACTTCCAATCCACTTTCTTAATAGTCTGGTATTGCATACGTGAATAGTTTGCTATCTTACCTTTGTATTGATTTGTAATAGGCATCTCACGTTCAACGACACCACCAAAATCATACTGTGGTTCTAAATCGTCGAAGATATTTGGAGCATCAGGACGAATCCATACATCAGCATCTACTATTGCTACTTGATCATATGACTTAAGATATGAAAAGGCGTTTTCTTTTTCATAGATCGGTAAGTAACCACCATGTTTTTCATAAGATTCTCTACTGCGATTTGTAGAAAACACGTCTGGTTTAATCATGAGTATGGGAGTTTTTTGTACTTCGTGTACAATGCCGTGTGCTTTACAGTATTCTGCTACTGAGTTAACACAGTGGTCATAGAGTTTTGAACGCTTTCCAACGTACACTTGATAAATCAATCGTTTCATGACGAAATCATCCTGTTGTTTATAATCTATTATACTCTAATATCTATACAATGTAAATACCTTATTTTAGGGGTTTACAATTAAGAGAATCTAGTATATACTAAAAGAGTAATTACTTGAGGATAGGGAATATCAACTTTTAAAGTTCAAAACCATTTGCAATTGTGTTTTGAGTTGTCATTGTAAGTTTATATACGCCCTTACCTCTTAGGTTCAGATACAATCTATTTCCATCAGACGATACAGCTATACCTCTAATTTCCTGATTATTAAGATCATTTACACCGTTATCAACATTACCATTTAAATCTTGTATATCAAATGATGCGCTTGGAGTTGTACTCATACCCGATAATGAATATGCGGATGATGCAGAATATTCACGTACATACCTGGTTTCACCAGCCCAAAGTTTCATACCATCTGAGCTCCATCCTAATCCATAAGCATAGGTGATATTATCAGGATTCCAAGAATTAGTGCGATTTTGTGCAGTTGATATATCCCAATTAGTATTTAGTGGATATTCATGTATTAGCTGAGAACCAGTTGTTTCACTAATATAAAGTCTATCACCTGTATGACTTAAAGTAGCACCGAAAATAAGCCCACCATTCCTCAGCGATTGGCCGCTAGTAGTAGTACTTGCATTTATCTCAGTACCAGTAGTTAAATCATTCGCTGTTGATAAACTAACTTGATATACATTAATATAACCACAGTAGTAATAATAAGTTCCAGCATGGTTCATATAAAATCCAGCTGGTGTGGCGTCGGATATACCTGCCCTCTGAGTATATGTGTTAGGTATTGATGCTAATTCCGCCGCCGTACCTAATTCCCATTTATAGATTCTTTCGTCTCCACTATAACCTAAAACATAAAGGTTTTCGTCATTAGTGTTTATACCAACACCAGAAAAAGTTCCAGTAGTCATACCATGATCTCTAGGATCAATATAATAAGCATTTTCTGAAAACGAAAGTGTAAAGCTGGATACTTGCGGTATAATGTTAATGCCATCACTTGCTCTAAAGGTTATGCTACCTGTACCACCATCTGGTGCTTGAGCTTCTGTCTTTGGAGTAATCGTGAACACGGAAGAATCTTGAGATATAGTGGCAATGCTATCCATAGAACCGCCAGTTACATAAGAATAATTGATAGGAAGCCCGTCCGGATCTGTAGCAGCAAGAGTAATTATTGTGGTTGTCTGTGGACTATCCGAGCTTAAATCATATGAGGATAGTGGTTGACCACCAGAGTCCCATGTCGGAGTTTCGTTGATAAGTGCGATCCGAAACCAGCCTGATCCATTCCAGATATAAAGATTGTTGCCGACAATACGTTGATCACCAACAGAGTTTCCTATATCACTTAATTGTGCCGTTGTGGCCACTTCCTCAATTGTGGATATATCACTACCAAGTTTTTCCTGTGGTATTGTAGCTGATCCGCCTAGTAAATTGGCTAAATTTCTTGCTGCTGATGGCATATTAATGTCCTATAAACTAAATATAATTCTATTTATATCGGAATAACTCTATATGGATTATCAGTTTTATATGTTTCCAAGGTTGAATTACCTGCTATATTTTAGGGATTTACAACTCAGAGAATCTGATATATACTAAAAGAGTAATTACTTGAGGATAGAGAATACTAAACCTTATAGATAAAACATTTATTTGAACTTGAAGCAGATAAAGTACCACCCCAATATGCAATCCTACTTGCGTCTGCAGACATGGTAACGTAAGTACTTCCCCCCTCACCTGCTGGAATATTTACAGAGTGTTTAGTCCAATTACCTGTTCCAACATCGAGTTCAGCAATAAATACATTATTATCAATATCTTCTCCAAAGGCTACAAATAATCCATCATCTGAAATAGATAATTGGCTTCCTAGATAGTTATTTGTAGCACTAGTCCCACTATATGTAACAGCAGCGCTTCCAAAATTATTAGAAGTAGATGATCTGCGATATATAAATATTTTACCCTGCCGAGCTGAACCTGAAATCACACTACTATATCTTTGATATATAGCAAGAGTTAATCCATTTTTAGAAAATACTATAGAATTGTTTGCGCTGTTATCATAAAAAGGAAAAAGTTTACCACTATCTCCTGTTAAAGTTTCTTGAACAGTTACATTTGATCCAGAAACACTACATCTATATGCAGTATCAGTACTATAGTTACCAAGGATTATTTCAGTTCCATCATAATTAGAACCACCGCTTCTTCTGTACCCGACACCAGGCAATGATATATTACAATTATTTTGTGACCATGTACCACCAGAATATTGAAAGCGCCACAAAACAGTTGTAGTATCTGATGAGCTTGGATTAAAAACGTGATTGCCATCACCTGAAATAAACCAATAGTTGTTGTTTCCATCACCTACTTGTTCTGTAGTCCATGTAGTTCCTGAACGCCTAGCAAAAGTAATACGGTTTTGAACACCACTACTTGATGCAGCTCTGTTCCATGCAACCCAATCTCCATTTTCACCTATTTTAAATAAATGTGATCCAGGATTATATTGTATTTGAGAATCTGTTGGATCTGTAAATTCCTGTTCTAAAGCCCATGAAGATCCTGTTCTTTTATAAATTCCTAAAGCAAAAACGCTACTACTTTCATATTCTCTTATAAACAATCTTTCACCTGTAGCATCCATAGAAAGATTAGCATCCCAACCGGCACTGCTTAGACCAGTAATTGTGTGCTCAAGTGATCCTCCGGTTGACCAATCGGGTGAAAATTGTAAAGTGAAAGAAGAAACCTGAGGAAGAATATTTACACCATCTGATGCTCTAAAGGTAATAGAACCAGTACCACCATCCGGAGCTTGAGCTTCTGTTTTTGGAGTAATTGTGAATACACTTGAATCCTGACTAATTGTGCCTATACTATCCATAGAACCGCCAGTAGTATAAGAATAATTAATAGGGAACCCGTCTGGATCTGTAGCAGCAAGAGTAATTGTTGTAGCGGTTTGTGGGCTATCTGAGCTTAAATCATATGAGGATAGTGGTTGACCACCAGAATCCCATGTCGGAGTTTCATTTATTAAAGCAATTCTAAACCAGCCTGATCCATTCCAGATATAAAGATTATTACCAACAACTCTTTGGTCTCCAACAGAGTTTCCTGATGCAGTCAATAAAGTTATATCAGAAACTTCTTCGATTGTAGCTACATCGTTACCTAAAGCAGCCTTTTCAACTTTACCCGTATCAGATACCGATTGAGAAAATGTTTCAATTTTAGGTGGTAATGATGTTTCTACTATATCACCTGTAGGATTAAGTAGTTTACCTAACTGTTGTCCTCTTGATGGCATTGATTTATCCCTCTAATGAAGCTGTTGGTGGCGTAAAGTTTGCGGTGTAGCGAGCTAGACCATTGGTAATTCTTAAATCTTGGATATATCCACTCATAGGGTAGTTTGTACTATCTCCTACCCCGCCTTTGCCAATATTAATAGGATTAGAAGCTGTGCCAAATACATCACTGTTATTATAACTACCAATACTAGAACCGTCTTGATACACTGTTATATCATTAGACGAATCTCTAACAATAGCAACATGAGTCCATGTATTATTAGCTATATTACCTATACTAGATAATCTAGCACTAGTTGAATTATGATATAAAGCAAACTGGCCATTACCTGTCTGCTTATAAAGTCTAAAATAATAAGAACCAGTTACATAGCTGTTAGTTATTAATGACTGCCATGTACTAGTAATGTCTGTGTTATACATCCAAAATTCTATCGTAAACTCGCCTGTGTAGCCTGCTCCTGATGGCGCCTCCATTACATATGTATCAGATGTTGATCCAAAGTCTATTGACTTAGTGTTGCTAAACTTAGCCTGAGTAGTTGAACCTGTAGGACCCCCAACCAGTTTTAGATTAGAGCCTTGAGATTTATCTATGATAGAAGCATCTGTCCCTTTGATGTGTAACTCTGCACCAGAGGAAGATAGTGGGGAAGTTGGAATGGTTAAAGTTGTTCCAGAATACTTAGCGCTGTTAAATATCGCAAAATCAGAAATAAACCCTTGCATTTCAATTGTATTATTCCAAGTAAGGCCATTAACTGATGATCCAATAGAAATTGGCATAGAGTTTGATCTGGTTACATTTGACCCTGAATATTTCCTAGAACCATTTATATATAAATCCGCAGAGTTTGAAGAGCTAATAACAATGGCTATGTGATGCCAAGTAAAATCAAATAAATCTAAGCTTAAGCCGCTATCATAAACAATAGATGTGCCAACTCTAAATTCAAAGTCTCCATTGCGAGTAAAAAGACTAACTCCAACATTATCCGTATATCCATTTCCAATAGAAAAGATAGTTTCAAGTGCTGTTGAATTAGTGCTTTTATAATACCAAAATTCGATTGTCCTTGCAGAGGATAAGTCAATACCTGTTGCTGTTATCCAATCTCCATCCACATCAAAATAAACAGACCCGCCGTGATCTGTTGCAGAGTATTCAAGATAGTCGTAGGGTGAGAAGGCTTCTGAGGTTACAACACCATTTACAGTCGAGAAAACATTATCTGTAGTAGAATTTGTATCATACGACAGGTAAGGTTTGTGTAGAGCCAAAAATACCGTATTTGGAACAGCGGTTAATGGCTCTGTAGGCCCTCCAATTGGCGGTGTTATCACATTTCCAACTACCATTCTGCAATCTCGTATTTTAACATTGCTATATTGGCCATTGGAATTTCCACCAATCATCATATCATTATAAGTAAAATTATTAGTAATTCCCGCTGCGGTGCCAACGGAACCACCATCAACATAGAGAGTTATGAGGCCATTTGTATCTCTAGTTGCACATATGTGATGCCAAGTTCTATCAGCAATAACATTATTACTTACACTTATTCCTCCTGATCCATAACTAAAACGGATTTGTTTTGTACTATCCGCAAAAAACGCCCAGTGACTACTAATACCCGTCCAATTGTTCTGGCCAAAAATATGCTTGTTGGAGGTCGGCACATCATCAAAATAGACCCAACATTCCACAGTCCAAGTACCATTACCAAGTGTCGGCGCTGAACTAGCACGTACATAGTTGCTTAACGATGCAAGAAATCTGGTACTATATCCACCACTACGATAAGGGCTAAATGTACCAGCGTGAGCATCGCCATTTACAGTCATTGTGTGATTATTTGAAGATGCATCCGTAATGTTATTATTGTCTGACGTGCCCGTAGCAGTAGCTAACAAAGTCGTATATCTACTGTTTTCTATAACACTAATAAAATTAAGTGTAAAACTAGAAACTTGTGGTAAAATATTAATACCATCACTGGCTCTAAAGGTTATACTGCCCGTACCACCATCAGGTGCTTGTGCAGAAGTTTTAGGTGTAATAGTAAATACGGATGAATCTTGTGAAACTGTTGCTATGGAATCCATAGATCCACCAGTAACATAAGTGTAAGAAATAGGAAGACCTTCAGGATCAGAAGCCGCAAGAGTAATACTAGTAGTTGTTTGTGGGCTGTCTGCACTTAATACATATGAACTTGCTGGTTGTCCATTAGAATCCCATGTAGGAGCAGTATTAATTAAAGCAATATTATACCAGCCCGATCCGTTCCAAATATAAAGACGATTTGATGCTTCCACAAAAGCCTGATCACCTACTTTATTTCCAGTATCGGGTAGAGAATTAACATCAGCATAGTCTTCATTTTTAGGGGCTTCTGCTAATTCTGAAAGTAATCTACCTTTTGATTTTGCCATCTTTTATAACCTTAAATTAGTCTATAGTATTTATTATTATTTTACAGTCAATATCCAACCACGAGTTGCATTATAATATACCAAATCAAATCCTGCTTCATTAACATCAACTATTAAGTCTGAATCACTTCCTTGTATTTTATCATTTGAGCTAATAATTATATTATTTGTAGCAGAAGTTCCCATACCGTCTATAATTCTGATTTCATTACCAAATGTTGGAGAGCTTGGCATATTTATTGTTATAGGAGCTGAAGAAGTATCAATTATCAATCTTTCTTTTGCTGAAGCAGTATATGGTGTACTACTCACTGCAATATAATGTGGATCAATATCAGTAACTCTTGCTTGTACATATGATGAGTCAATATTTGTAATATAATCAAATTCGGCAGCTCTTGCTTGTACATATGATGAGTCGACTGTAGAAACAATTGAATTATTTACTATGCTATTAGTAATTCCAGAAACATAGTTAGAATCAGCACCAGTAACTCTTAATACCGATGTTGTATCAGTTTGTATTGTGTTAATTATAACTTCATCACCACCTTCAGCTGCATCTAGGAGAGTAATAATATTTGAAGTAGTATTTGCTGTAAAGTCACTTGATAAAATTCTAATACCATTTACAAATACTTGATGATCATTTGCATTTAATGAAAGAGCAGTGCCATTACTATCCGTTCCAGAAAATACTGTCTGTCCTGAATCAGCAGTGTATGTGTAATTTTTATAGAATGGTTTATTATGATAATGATTAGTAATAGTCTTAATATATGAATTACTATGAGCAGTAATTAAAACTTCAGTACCAGCAACAACCGGATCTGTAAGGGTAATAGTTGACCCATTTGTTGCAGTATAATCAACACCATCTACAATAATAATACCATTTAAAAATGTTTGTATTTGACCATTAGTATAACTTAGAGTATTGCCGTTTGAATCAGCACCAGAAAATACTGTCTGGTTATTTGTAGCAGTATATTTAAATGTTGAAGTTCCAGGATTGTTTGTTCCTGTAACTCCTGGAAATAATACCGCATTGATATAATCTGAATCTGCAATTCCTCTAACATGTGCGGAATCAACTATTGCAAGAACCTGAGCACTATCTACTGTAGAAACTCTAGCATTGACATAAGCTGAGTCAATTGTATTAATATAATCAAATTCGGGGCTTCTAGTAAGAACATAAGCTGAATCAATAAGTGTAACTGTTTCTGCAGAAGTCATTAAGAAACCATCTGCTAATGCTGAATCAAGACCTCTTATTTGTCTACTAACAACATATGCAGAATCAACAACGGATAGCACATCTGCGTCTGTGTAGCCATCAGTAATTCCATAACCAGCCAACGTTGTTGGTTTATTAGTAATTGTAGAGAAATCTTGTGTGTGTGCAGCTGGAGTAAATGTAGAAGGTACTCCAGTTAAAGAACTATATGCAAAGTCTTGAACTGCCTGTCTTGATTGAACATAACTAGAATCAATAGCACCCGATGCTAGGAAAGCAGTGATTTGTAATTCAGATGCAGATTCAGCAGCATCAAGAAGCGTAATACTTGATCCACTAGTTGCTGTATAATCTACTGAATTTTGTAAAAGAATACCGTTCATAGAAACTATAATAGCTCCAGGGTGGTATCCTAAAACATTACCGTTAATATCTGAATCTTGAAATAAGGTTTGTCCAGAATCTGCAGTATAATTAAATACATCTAAACCAGGTAATGACCTAAATGTAGAAACTAATGATAGATTATATGCTTGAACTACTAATTCGGATGTTGCTGGAGCTGCAGTATTAAGGACAATTGATGTCCCATTTGCAGCTGAATAGTCATCAGAGTCGGCTAATAATATACCATTTAAGTAAACTTGTATATCACCAGACTGATAATCTAAGGTATTTCCTTTTAAATCAGAACCAGTAAATGTAGTCTGGCCAGAATCTACAATATAACTAAACGTTGTTATTCCATCAAGCGCCTTTGAGCTTCTAACTCTTTCATTAATATATTCTGAGTTTACTAATGCAAGAGTATCATTTGCAACTATTGTATTAATTACAACTTCGTCTTCATCTATTGCTGGTGTACCCAGAACAATTGTATTTGTAATTGGATTAGCGGTATAATCAGACTTAAGTAATCTAATACCATTTACAAACAATTCGTAATTAGAAGAATCAAATGATAAACTATTTCCGTTTGCATCATTTCCGGTAAAGGCTGTTTGAGCAGAGTCTGCAATAAATTTAAAATCTGTAAATGATGCATCTACCGCATTAACATTTGCTCTAGCAATTATATAATCAGAATCTATGATATTAGTTGTAAATGCTGAGTCTCTTTGTAAATCAATAATATTTACTATAAATGCTG
>Ga0257114_1001171_pt1 | contig 19055 bp, 17 predicted proteins | sample SI112_10mmetaG_FD_190149 | JGI IMG/M metagenome (GOLD analysis project Ga0257114, IMG submission 190149) | Marine microbial communities from Saanich Inlet, British Columbia, Canada - SI112_10m | ecosystem: Environmental > Aquatic > Marine > Inlet | place: Canada: British Columbia | collected...
ATTCACTCCATCATGATGATCTTGAAACCAACCAGCTGGTGCTGGACCTCTTGTTGATCTATGTCAGGGAGTTAGCGCAACCGGCAGGTTTAAACTCCGCGTCAGATTCTTCGCCAGCAGAAGCCGGGAAAAATCTGTTTGAAAAGACCGGCTGTGCTACCTGTCATGTACCGAATATGAGTGTTGAGGGTGTCACAATTCATCCCTATTCAGATTTACTGTTGCACGATATGGGGATGGGTCTGGCAGATGCGCTCTCTGAAGGTGATGTAGCAGGGCATGAATGGCGGACCAGTCCGCTGTGGGGGCTTGGCAAGCTCGATAGCGAATTCCTGCATGATGGCAGGGCAAGTTCTCTTCATCAGGCCATACTCTGGCATGGCGGTGAAGCCGCTGCTGCCAGAGAAAATTATCTTGGCCTGCAAGCAAGTGAGCGTAATGATTTAATCCTCTTCCTGAATGGTCTATAATGAGAACCGTTCTCAATTAGAATGTCGAATCATGAAAAATATACTCTCTTTTTTAGTCCTGGGACTTCTCCCGGGATGGCTAATTGCCCAGCCCAGTGAGAACTGGACTGAAGTAAACCTGTCCATTACCGATGGTCAGGTTATTCCTCGCTATACTGCTTTTGAAAGCTCATCTGCCGGGTTGGCCGCTGCAGCGCAAGCACTGTGCCAGGCGACCAATGCGATGAACCTGGAAAACGCCAGAAAAAGTTTTCATGCCAGCATGGATGCCTGGCAACAGATCCAGCATGTTCAGTTTGGCCCGATCACCTATTTCAACTGGAATTTCAGGCTTCACTACTGGCCGGATGAAAAAGGCACTGGTCCCCGTCAACTGGATGAGTTGATTGCGGCTGGCAATGAAGAGGTGCTGCAGAGCGATAATTTTTCTCGGGAAAGTGTGGGAGTACAAGGTTTTCCAGCGCTTGAGAGACTCCTGTTTGATGATGAAAGCCTGTTGGCGTTCAGGGAAGACAGGTATCGCTGTCAGGCGGCACAGACCATAGCACTCAATATTAGTGAAATTGCCAGTGGTGTCCGCCAGCGCTGGGCTGATAAATTCAGAACCACCATTGCCAATGCCGATGAGCGCGGTTTTTTTGAAAGTGCAGAAGATGCCACCATAGATTTTCTCAAGGCACAGGTAGAATCGGTACGGCGCATCCAGCAGCAAAAACTGGAAGAAGTGATTGGTGAGTCAGCTGCCAGAGCAAGAGTTCGACGTGCCGAGTCCTGGCGTTCAGGGCGATCTCTCAGAAATATAAAGCTCAATGTAATGGCCTTGAAAAGCCTGTTCAATGATTCCGAAAGTCAGTCAATAGAGTTAAGTGAGGTCTTTCAGGCTGAAGATATAACAGTTATCAACGAAGCGTTTGCACAATTGAATTCTGCACTTACCCCACTGCCAGATTCCTTTGAAGCGGTATTAATGGAAGAGCAGGGGCATGAGAAACTACTGCAAATTGCCGCTCATCTTGATGCATTGTTTGAAGCCTTTGAAGCGGGTCTGAAAAATACTGACCTGTATCTTGGTTTCAACTCACTGGATGGCGACTAGGCCTAAAACGACATTGCAGATGAAACTGGATCGTAGACAATTTATCACGCTGACCTCAGGACTGTTTAGTACTTCGGTATTTACAGTGGCTAGTGCTTCTTCATTAAAGACGCCGGTATTTCTCAGTGCTGCTTCAGACGGTGATGATAATCACTGGGTGATTGGCTTTTCTCAGTCTGATAAAGCAAGTACTGAATTGTTCAGGCACTCCCTTCCTGGCCGAGCCCATCACATTGCCGTGCATGAAGGATTGGGAATCTATCTAGTTATTGCCCGTCGGCCCGGGAAATATCTCTGGGTGGGTGATCTGGAAAGCGGGGAGCCGCTTGCAGAAATTACCTTGCCAGCTGACCGGCACTTATATGGTCATGGTGTTTTCTCTGCAGATGGCAATTATTTTTATGCGCCTGAAAATGCCTGGCAGATGATTAATGGTGACAGTGGCAGAGTTGTTGTCTGGGAAGTTAAAAGGGCTGACAGGAAAACTCCCCGGTTTTCCATGACGCGGGTTAAAGACTTTCCCAGTTACGGTACAGGCCCTCATGAGCTATTAATAACAAGTGATCAGCGCACATTGGTACTGGCCAATGGCGGAATTCGTACACATCCAGAGCGTGGCCGGAAAAAGCTGAATATTGAATCCATGCAGCCCTCACTGGCGTATATCAATGCGATAAGTGGTGATCTGGAAGAACAGCACCTTCTTGATGGGCAGTACCACAAGGCCAGTATTCGCCATATGGATCAAAATCAATCTGGTCTGATAGTTGTTGGTATGCAGTACGAGGGTGAGCCTTTTGATCGTGTACCGCTGCTGGTAACTCATCAGCAAGGTGAGCCCTTGCGTGAGCTCTGGGCGCCAGAGCCTCAGCAGGGTCAGATGACTCAATATGTAGGCTCGGTACGTTTTGATAATAGTGGGAATTATTTTGCCGCCAGTTGTCCGCGTGGAAATATGATTACTTTCTGGGAGGCAAAAAGTGGCGATTTCCTGCGAAGTGTTCGATCTCGCGATGGCTGCGGACTCTGCGCCATAGACAACGGCTTCCTTTTTACCGCAGGTACCGGGCGGATTACTTATTACGATGTGAGACAAGATTCCATGACATCACTGGACAGTGCGAACTCCGGCAAGGTTTTCTGGGACAACCATCTAAGTGTGTTTGCAAGCTGATGATGATCCGCTTTTTTCTTCTCATCACATTTCCTTTTGCTTTCATGTCATTGCCTGGATCGGCAGCTGAAAATTCAGCATCTGTTGATCAGACCAAACTTGAAGATCTTGGCAGAGCACTTTTTTTTGATGTCAGCCTTTCCCGTGACCGCACCCAGGGTTGTGCAACGTGCCACGACCCTGCCCAGGCATTTATCGATTGGCGCGAAAATGGCGTAGGTCGCGCGGTTTCCATGGGCAACGACATGAAATCACTTGGCGATCGCAATGCACCTAGCAACTCTTATGCGGCCTTAACTCCTGACTTTCATCTAAATAATGAAGGTGATTATGTGGGCGGAATGTTCTGGGATGGTCGCGAAGCGGATCTTGAGGGGCAGGCTGGAGGACCATTTCTGAATCCGTTGGAAATGCAGATGCCCGACAAAGCCAGCGTGATTGCGCGCTTACAGGAACATACCCTGTTTCCGCGAGCCTTCAAAAACCTGTTTGGCGATGATGTCTTTGATGATGTAGATCTTGCTTATCTGCGCATGACCCAGGCTATTGCAGCTTTTGAAAGGACAGAGTTTTTTGCGCCATTCGATTCAAAGTACGATCGTTATCTGGAAGGGCAGTACCAACCTACCGAACAGGAAGAGTTGGGCATGACACTGTTTTTTTCTGAACAGTTCAGTAATTGTAATCAGTGTCATCAGCTGAAAACATTTGCAGAAAGCAGGGGAGAAACATTTACCAGTTATAAATATTTCAACATTGGTACACCGGTCAATCATCAAGTGCGAAAAGCCAATGGGCTCGGTGGTGATCATATTGATTATGGTCTGCTGGAAAACCCGGTTGTTAGTGATACGTCTCAGGCCGGAAAATTTAAAACTCCCACACTACGCAATGTGGCCTTGACGGCACCCTATATGCACAACGGTGTGTTTCAGGATTTAAAAACAGTTGTGCAGTTTTATAACAAGTACAACGTGCGCGGAAAAGCTGCGGACATGATCCCTGGTACAAATCAGGTCTGGGGCGAGCCTGAAATTACAGAAAATATCGCTCTGCAAGAGCTGGAGTCAGCTCCTGCGCTGGATGAGCGTCGCATTGATGCTCTTGTTGCCTTCATGAAGATGCTTACTGACAAACGCTACGAGCATCTGGTCCAGTAGAATTTGGCTTAAGACCTGGCTGAGTTTTCTTTTTAGAATCTTTTCTCTTTTCTCTTTTCTCCTTTCTCTGTCTTCTCTATGGATTGCATCTGTTGCGGACTTTCAGCTGAAAAATATTTTCGTTATGCGAATACATATTCTGGAAGTATTTATTTAAATTTTCGAATAGTAAAAAAAATGTTATTCATGACACCTGCAGTCGAGGCTCCATCCTTAATTAATGCACATATTTTTGAGTTTTTATTTTTTTCGTATAGACTCAAGATGTGAGTAGATGTACTTGAATTTCTGTTTAAATTTTTACTCAACACAAGCTGAGGAATTTCCTCAGGAAAATAAAAACTAAAGCCCGGCATAGAAATGTTGGGAAAGGGGACAGTAGATGTATACAGTCTATAAAAAAAGAAAACTAAATATCCTTGCTGCTTCAATTGCAGCAGCGCTGGTTCTACCAGCGGGATATGTAGCACCTGTTCTGGCTCAGGATGGTGAGCTGGAAGAGATAACGGTAACGGGGTCAAGGATTGTGCGGCGGGATTTTGATGCCAACAGTCCGGTGACAACCATTGAGAGCGCGTTTTTTGATTCCATGAGTGATGTGGGTATCGAAAATGCATTGAATCAGTTACCACAATTTGTTCCTGCAGCAACACAGTTTGACACGCTCGATTACGTGCCAACTGCTACCAATACACCGGGAGCTTCCACCTTGAGTTTGCGAGGCTTGGCTTCTAACAGAAACCTTGTCTTGCTGGATGGCCGTCGCATGATGCCGGTTAATGCCGGTATGGTGATTGATATTAACTCAATCCCATCTGCCATGATTCAGCGTGTTGAAACCATTACCGGGGGTGCATCATCAGTATATGGTGCTGATGCCGTAGCCGGGGTTGTTAACTTCATCCTGAAAAAAGATTTTGAAGGGGCAGACCTGGATATTCAATACGGGGAAACCATGGAAGGGGACGGTGGTACTACCCGCATCTCTGCCATTATCGGTGCTAACACCGCTGATGGTCGCGGTAACGTTGTGTTTGGCGCTGGTTATACTGAAAGAAGTAAGATCAATAAATCTGATCGCGATTTTTATACCAAAGGGTGGGCTGATACTTCAGTAGCTGGCGATGAGCTTTTCTATTTAGAAACTTCTATTAACTGGAATGGGAACACCCCAAGTCAGGCGGCCGTTGATGCAATTTTTGATCAGGCAGGTGGTGATGGTGTACAACCAAACCAGCGTATGTTTCTGAACAGAACTGACTACTCAACTATTTACACTGGAGGCGCTTTCTTTGGTGGTGGTGACCCTGATGGCGTTTATCGTTATAAAGACGGATTTGATACAGGCCCTTATGGGGATGGATCAAACCACCGTTTTATCAGTGATGAAGGGATTATTGAAGAAAATCAGACCTACGCAATGATGTCTATTCCCCTGGAGCAATACTCCTTTTTTGGGCGTGGCACCTATGATTTCTCTGACGATATTACTGGTTGGGTACAGGGTACTTTTGCCCAGAATGAAACCTTTACCATGTGGCAGTCAACACCAATGATTGGTACCAACTGGGGAGCCTTTATTCCTCATGGGTCTAATATATATGCGCCATCAGTGGGTGCTGACGGTAACACGCTGGGCCCATTCCTGCCAGGCGGACTGTATGACCTGAACTGTGGACCAGTGGGTGGTTGCACAGATTCAGAAGCATTCCCTGTCCCTGCCGAATATAGCGCCTTGCTGGATAGTCGTGCCAACCCTAATGAGACATTTGTAATAGAGCGCACCGTGGACTATATGCCACCGCGTTCCCTGATCAATGCCAACAGAACGTTCCAGATTAATTTTGGTCTTGAAGGGCGATTGGATGCCATTGATGGCAGTTGGGATTTCTCTGCGTCACATGGTAACTCCCTTGGCACCATTAATTACCTGGGCTATATGTCTCTGGAGCGTTATCGGGGTGTTGCACAATCACCTAACTTCGGGAAAAACTTTTTTGAAGTAGGCAATAGTGAAGCGAACGGATTTAGTTCCGGTGCCGGACAATGTACCTCAGGTATTCCTTACTTCTTTGACATCGAAAAGATGACTCAGGATTGTAAGGACACCATGCGTGTTGACATGATGAATATAGCCAACATGGATCAGGACTATGCTGAATTCAATATTCAGGGTCATGCCATGGACCTGCCAGCAGGTGAAGTAAGATTTGCTGCCGGTTATGGCTGGAGAGAAAATTCGGTTCGCTTTAATGTCGATCCTTTATCTTCTCAAGCTTCATATACTGACTTACCCGCAGGTAATTTCCCCACGGATAATACTGCAGGTTCCATTGATGTAAGTGAGTTTTATGGTGAGTTACTGGTTCCGATAATCAAAGATGCGCCAATGATGCAGGAGTTGAATCTTGAGTTGGGTTATCGCGTTTCAGATTATTCCAACCTGAATTCAACCATTGACACATGGAAAGTGCTTGCTGACTGGACTATCAATGACTCACTTAGAGCACGTGGTGGTCTGCAGGTTGCTAACCGTGCAGCAAACCTGGGAGAGCTGTTCCAGGGGGCAACCCAGTCATTCGTCTTTGGTCTTGGTGATGCTTGTGGCAGAAACTCTTTCAGCCCAATCAGTGCTAACCCCATCAATAGCCCGGATTCTGCTTCAATCGAAGCTTTATGCCGAGAGTTAATGGGCCCGGATGGTGCTGACTTCTTCTATGATCAGGGTAACAATCAGCCTGGTTCATTTGGTGGTGCATTCTCCAATGAAGTAGGCAGTCCCCTTCTTCAGTCTGAGGAAGCCGACACCATGACCTGGGGTATTGTTTACCAGTCAAACTCAAGTAATAACTGGTTGTCGAATTTGTCAGTCACTGCCGACTGGTATGAGATTGAGATTAACGACATGATTGTGGTCGAGCAGATTGCCAATGTGTATGACAACTGTCTTGGCGTGTCAACCAATCCAACTCGTTCAGTCAATACTGATGCTTGCCAACGAGTCCTGCGTAATCCGACTTCAGGTGGCCGACAGGCAACTGATGTCAGTTTTAACAATGAAGGTTGGACAAAAACATCAGGGGTTGATGTGCAGGTAAACTGGGGTTCAGATCTGGCTGATGTTGGCATAGATATCCCGGGCTATCTGGGTGTTAACTTCATGATGAATACGCTGCTCAAGCTCGATACCAGAGCAACGCCTGCCTCATCAACAATTGACTGGAAAGGATCACTGGGACCTGACAGCTCAACTGGTTTGAATGGAGGTGCGTATGACTATCGTACCTTTACTACCTTTAACTATGCATTGAATAACTTCAATGTCAGTTTGAGATGGAGACATTTACCAGAAGCTGATCCAGTGGCTCAGGCATTTCTACCCGGTGTAAATGTTCCACAGCATGGCGCTGAAGATACTTATAATATCTTCGATCTGTCAGGCTCGTGGTCATACAATGACAATTTCACTCTGAGAGCGGGTATTGACAACCTGTTTGATGAAGATCCTGTCATTACTGGTGAAATTGATGCCAATGGAGACGACCTTTACACTACAGGTCAGGGTACAACCAACCCTGCCTTTTATGATACGTTGGGACGTCGCTTCTTTGTTGGAGTGAAAGCTTCTTTCTAAGCTGAAATTTCAAGAAGGAAAAAGAAACGGCGAACTTTTTAGTTCGCCGTTTTTTTTACAAAAATAATTAATGCTTGTTTTAAGGAGGAGGGTGATAAACAGGCTATCCAGGCATTTGATAATGGGCGATTTTCAAGCCTCGTTCCGGATCTATATCCACAAATTCATCGGCAGCTGGAATCATTTCAATAAATTTACTGTCGGGTAAATTTTTTGTTAAACAGTCATGCAAGAAATCCACGCCCAGAAAGGGGCTGTTGAGCGCTGCAATAATGGAGGCTCCAGGATTGCACAGGCTATGCATTTTTTTTACCACACTTTTGTAATTTCTTTCCGCATTGAAACTACCACGCTGGTTGGTAGGTGGGTCAATAATCACCAGGTCGTAACGTCCAAACTGTTTGATCCTGCCCCAGGACTTGAACAGGTTATGGGGGATGCTTTTGATTGGCATCGGCCCCTGGCCGTTGAGCATATGGTTTTGCAAGCCCCATTCAAGGCTGGGCTTGCTCATGTCTACGTTGGTAACACTCTTGCCTCCGCCGGCAAGGGCAGCAACAGAGAGGGCGCAGGTATAGGCAAACAGGTTTAACACATTGCAGCCCTCACTGTTTTCTTTAAGCCATTCTCTGAGCGGTCCCATATCCAGGAACAAGCCCGCGTTTTGACGTCGGCCTGGATGCACTTCAAAGCGTAAGTCCTGAGCCTGTACAATAATTTTGTCAGGCAGATCGCCATAAATCGTTTCGGCTGGAGATTGATTGATAAACCTGTTTTGCAAAACGATGGACTTAATCTGGCCCTTTACATCGGCAGCAAGAATTATGGCTTTCAATGCTTCAGGGTCTTCAACTTCCTGCCAGGCAGAGATTAAAACCACCGGTCTGAACCAGTCGATACAAATATGTTCGAGACCGGGAAAACAATGACCACGGCCATGAAAAATTCGTCGGGCTTCTTTTTGTTCTGCAGAGAAAAATGTCAGGAGTTTATCGTTAATGGGTGTCAGCATTTATTAGGCAATTTTTGGTTATTGTGGGCTTGGAGGATAAAGAAAAGTGTCGACTTGATTATTCACTTTTATCCGCAGTGTAATATTGCACGCCAATTTTTATGCGCTCACGGCCTTGCGATAAGCGGTGGTCATTGGTGTCACGCAAGGAGTAAATGCAGCCGCAATATTCCTGTTGATAAAATTCTTCACGCTTGCTGATTTCAATCATGCGCTGTGATCCACCAGCCTTGCGCCAGTTAAAATCCCAGTATGTCATGCCGTCATAACGGGAAGCCGCGCGTTTGCCGCAATCGTTGATTTGTTCCATATTTTTCCAGCGGGAAATGCCCAGACAACTGGTGATTACCGGGAAACCGTTTTCCTGTGCATAAAGCGCAGTACGTTCAAAGCGCATATCAAAACATTTGGTACAGCGCTCACCGCGTTCGGGCTCCATTTCAAGTCCCTTGATACGTTCAAACCAGTTGTCAGTGTCATAATCTGCATCGATAAATTCGATATTGTGTTTCTCGGCAAAACTGATGTTTTCTTCCTTGCGCAGCTCATATTCCCGTTTTGGGTGGATATTCGGGTTATAGAAAAAGATGCTGTAGTTGATCCCGGAGGCGTGTATTGCTTCCATCACTTCCCCGGAACAGGGCGCACAGCAGGAATGCAGCAGCAGTTTGTCTGCGCCATCTGGTAATTCCAACAGGGGTCTTTCTTGGTCTGTCATCAACAGTTCCGGCTTGGTGAGCGGCCACACTCTTTATTTGGACAGCGCTCGCTCTTATTTGGGGAGGACACACTACCCAGATCAGTGCGTTGTGTAAAGTTTCTTATCAGTACTTAGCGCATTGATCCTGGTGTATTTTGCCCTTGTTAGAAGGGTCTTTCCACCGGGACGGTGTGAGGGGTATTATGTTTGTCAGTTATTATTTAAATCAGTTAGCTATTGCTGGAAACAGCTACCAACAACCACCTAGAAAGAAGAAGCATAAGGGGAAATATACATGACACAGAACAGGGGACGACTGTTTGGCGTTTTTATCAACGCGTTTGCAGGAATGATGATTTTACTGAGCAGTGCGTCTGCCTGGGCGCATCATTCCTTTGCCGCGGCTTACAAAATGGATGCGCCAATCGAAATAACCGGAAAGATTGTCAATGTTCGCCTGACCAATCCGCATTCGTACTTTTTTCTGGATGTGGAAGGGGAAAACGGCGAAATCGAACGCTGGTCATTTGAGGCAGGTACGCCTAGCGGCATGATCCGTGGCGGTTACTCGCCACAAATTATCAAGGAAGGTGATTTGGTCACAATAGGTGGCTTTCGAGCCAGAGATGCATCTACTAATGGCATGCTCACCAGGCTGGTTACTGCAGATGGTACTGAATTTGGCATGTTTGGGCCGAGAGAGCGATGAGACAAGATGCAAGATACAAGAGGCAAGAGGTGAGTCCAATGAATAGATTTATGACTAGATTATCGTTTAAAGATTTCTTTCAAGTGTGTTTTGCATTGATTATGTCAGTTGCAGTTATTGCCACTGTAAATGCGCAAGAAGGTTCAGAGATTCCACGCATGTCTGATGGTAAACCTGATTTGTCCGGCGTTTGGTGGACCGGGGGAGATCTGGGCAGTGCTGGCTACGGCAGTACAACAGACAGAAGTGCGGGTCTGCAATACAATCTGTATACCGATCTGTACACACCGGAAGCCAAGGAGCGTATGGCCACTTTGAGTGACAAGGACGACCCGACCTTGCAGTGTAAATCGACAGCGTTCGGTACTCTCAGTGTGCGCTTGTTTGATGTGGGGGCAGTAGGACAGATTGTGTCCACACCGGACATGATGATTTTTCTGCAGGAAACTTTTCACGGCTATCAGCTGATTCCCACTGATGGCCGCGAGCATCGCTTTTTGCCACCATCCTATCGCGGCGATGCAGTGGGTCACTGGGAAGGTGACACCTTTGTGGTTGAAACAGTTAACTTTACCGACGACACCTGGATGTTTGCTGAAGGCGGGGTGTCGTTTCATTCCGATCAGTTACGTATCGTTGAACGTTACAACCGGATAGATGCCAATACCCTGCAAATAGACGCGACTATCTATGATTCGGGTGTGTTGACCGAGCCGTTTGTAGTGCCCACCAAGACTTTGGTAGTGGCACCGTTTGATCAATTGTTACCCTTAATCTGTTCCGGTGTTGAAACGCAGGAACGCATGGATGGTGCCAACTGAGGTGACCTTTTCTGTTTGTTGTAAGGCCGAAGGTTTATTAATCTGGCTTTCAAGTAAGATTCGGTAATTCGAGATGTTGTTACTGTCAAAGCGAAAAAAAATCTTTGGGCTTATTGCTTGGCTCGTTTTGTGTTTTGCCGCTTCTGCTGTTGGAGCGGTAGCATCAATCCAGGCTCAATCTTTCTATCAGCAGATAGCGCAGCCCACATGGGCGCCGCCGTCCTGGCTGTTTGGACCTGTTTGGACCCTGCTGTACGCAATGATGGCTGTTGCTGTATGGCTGGTGTGGAGCTGTGGAGGCTTGCGAGCTAATCGTATTGCTCTGTCATTTTTTGGAGCTCAGCTCGCATTGAACGCCTTGTGGAGCTGGCTCTTTTTTGCCTGGTATTTCGGCGCGTTGGCATTCGTGGACATTGTTTTGCTTTGGCTTCTTATTGTTGCCACCATCGTTTCTTTCTGGCGCGTGCGTCCACTTGCTGGTGTTCTTCTCATACCGTATTTACTTTGGGTTAGTTTCGCATCTGCCCTCAATTATTCTATATGGCAGCTCAATCCTCAGGTGCTGGGTTAGTTAGGGCTCAAAATCCCATCGTAGCCGGAAACAGGTGTGATCCGGGAAAATAAGCAAAGCCTTGTCTAAGGCGCTCATTTTTCATACGCACTTTTGAATGATAATGAGCTAATAAATCCTGCGGCTTCATGATTCCAATGATGAAGAAATGTTTTTTTCGAGCATGCCACGTTTGCGAAACCAGAGCTCAAGGGGGAAGGTTACCAGCGGCGGCATTGCCGCCAGTACTGCCAGCAAGGCACACCACCATGGCCAGCGCAGACGTATCGCTGCGATGATGGCGACGAAAAAATAAACCAGAAAAGCCGCACCATGCAGGCGACCGAAAAGCCAGACGCCAAGTTCAGTGACTTCCAGGCCATATTTGAGAAACATGCCGATGAGCAGGCCCGCCCAGGTAAGTGCTTCAACGCGAGCGGCAATGGTGAATATTTTACTTATCGGCACGTGGAGGATCTTCCCTGTTTCCAGTCTAATGTTGATGACCACCAGGTCCGTGGGCATGGCCGTGGGCCAGTTCTTCCTTCGATGCCTCACGTACTTCAATCACCTCGATATCAAACACCACCGTCTTGCCGGCCATTGGATGGTTGGTATCAATGGTTGCCATGGTGTGGCCAACTTTCAGCACAGTAACCTGCTGGTGTCCCTGGGCGTTGTGAATGACTGCCTGCATACCAGGCTTCCATTTTTTAGCCCCCTGCAGATGACTTTTCGGAACACGTTGTTCGCTGTCTTCCCGAAGCTCGCCAAAAGCCTGATCAGGCGGCAATGTGACGCTTAATTTATCGCCTGCACTTTTGCCTTCCAGCGCCAGTTCAAGACCTGCCAGCAGGGAATTAGTGCCATGCAGATAAGTCATCGGCTGGGCGCTTGGTGATGAGTCCAGTTCTTCTCCGGCTTCATCCTTGAGTACATACTGGAAACTGGCAACACAGTTGCTGGCTATCTGCATGGTGAATTCCTGATGGTAAAAACGCGGGCATTGTCGCAGATTTCAGCTATTGAAAAAAGAACAGCGGCAAACAGAACAAAGGCAAACCTGGATTATTGTCCCGATCTTGCCTGCAGCGTGATATTGGCCCGTTCAATCAGGTAGGCCCTGATATCTTCTGCGCCCTGTGCATCCACCACATTGGCAAATGAGCCCATGCCATTCTGGCTACGAATTCCGTCTATGACGATGGCGCTAAGCAGTTCAGGGCTGTCCAGTGCCGGGGACAAAATCAAATCGGGAAACAGACCGCGTCTGCCCATACCGCCGGCATTACCCGGTGTTTCATGACATAGCCAGCAGGAATCCCCATACAGATCTTCACCACGGGCGATCTGTTCCGGGGAAGCTGTTGAAGCCGGGGGATTGAGTTCAGGTGGCGTATAGGAAATGGCCGGCGGGAATTGTTCATTACCACCAAGCCTGAACACCAGCAGACGGGAATAATCCGGTGCGTAATAATTGGAATTGGAGCGACCGGCCACCACGGCAATATACTGCTTCCCGTCGATGGAATAGGTAACAGGCGCCGCTACGATACCCGTTTGGGTATCAATGGACGTCCACAACTCCGTGCCATTGCTAGCATCAAAGGCTGAAATTCCATCACGATTGCCCTTGAAGACCAGACCGCCTCCGGTGGCAAGCATACCGGCAGAAGATCCCGGTATGCGCCAGCCTTCTTGCTGTGTCACCGGATTCCACGCAAGCATATAATTTCCCCGCGGCATATCGGAAGTGGCATTGGGCCCCAAAGTAGCCGCTGCATTCCTGTCAACGCCGATGTTGGAGATCAGCGGATCGGGGTTAAAATTTTTGTCCTGGGCATAGACATAAAAGCTGTCTGTCGAGGGCAGATAGACCATGCCGGTTCCAGGATGGTAAGCCATGGGGTGCCAGTTGTGCGCGCCGCCAGGTCCGGGTTGCACAGGATAGGCCTGATCAGTCTGATCATAGCGTGCATCCGGATTCTCAATGGGACGACCGGTTTCCGGGTCAATACTGAAAGCCCAGTTAACATTGGCAAAAGGCTGGGCAGAAAGAAATTCACCTGTGGTGGCATCCAGAATATAAAAGAAGCCATTCTTCGGTGCCTGCATCACCACTTTTCGATCCACACCATCAATGGGCAGTGTGGCGACCATGATTGGTTGCGTGGCCGTGTAATCCCAGGTTTCGCCAGGGGTGGTCTGGTAGTGCCAGACATAAGAGCCGTCATCTGGGTCCAGTGCCACTATAGAAGAAAGGAATAAATTATCGCCGCCACCCGGGCTGCGAATTGCCTGGTTCCAGGGGGAGCCATTGCCAGTACCAATATATAAAAGGTCGAGTTCCGGATCATAGGCCATGGAATCCCAGACCGTGCCGCCACCACCGAGTGCCCACCATTCCCCGTTCCAGGTTTCGGCAGCCATGCGCATGGTGTCACTTTCAAAGCCGTCTGCAGGGTTGCCCGGTACCGTGTAAAAACGCCAGAGGATTTCCCCGGTTTCGGTATCCAGGGCAGTGACATAACCGCGTACGCCATACTCGGCGCCGCCGTTACCAATGATTATTTTACCTTTAACGATGCGCGGGGCGCCGGTAATGGTGTATGACAATTCCCGATTAACAAAGGTATCGGTTTCCCAGACCTTGGTGCCAGTTGCCGCATCAATAGCAATCATGCGGCCATCGATGGTGCCGACAAACACCTTGCCATTCCACAGGGCGGCGCCCCGGTTCACCACATCGCAGCAGGCGCGCACGCCCCAGTCACGTGGCACTTCACTATCGAATTGCCAGAGGGGTTCACCGCTAACAGCATCAAAGGCTCTGACATTGCTCCACGCCGTAGTGACATAAATAACACCGTCCACGACTAAAGGGGTGCTTTCCTGGCCGCGAGCAATATTGAAATCGGCATACCAGGCAAGACCCAGTTGTCCCACATTATCCTTGTTGATGCCGCTGAGGGGGCTGTAGTGTTGCTCACCATAAGTGCGACCCGTCGCCATCCATTGTTCGGGTTCTGAGTCTGCAGCGACCAGACGATCAGAATTAACGGCAGCGGGGCCCTTGCTAACATTTTCCGCCAACTCTTCAGAAATGGGAGCAGGCACAGGTGTTGATTGTTCATCTGAGCTGCAAGCGCCAAGTGAAAAGATTGCTGCAACAAGAAACAATATTCTGAATTTCAAACCCTATCTCCTTTTCCCTTTGTTATTTTATCGGCAAATAATCTATTATTTCCAATGCAGCTGATAATCCAGGCAGTTTTGGTAACTCTGACTTATGACTGATTTAATACTAAACCAAAGTGAAGTTCTTGTCGGTTTTTTATGCTTAACGATATCCTTTTTAGCTTGAAATTCAGAATTTTGTAAATGCTTCTATTTTGCTGGCCTATGATATTATTATGCCCAAGATTTTGGAGAAATGATCTTCCGCTGAGACCGTTAAATTGCTTTTCCACATCCGCTTAAAAATTGTATTGTTAAGAATTTCACAAAACAGTCTTGACGTTGTATTTAAGAATTATTCCAAGGTGGTTAAACTATGAAATATGTCAGTTTTTATCGTCCCGATAGCAAGGTGGTCAGTTTAGGAAAAATAGAGGGAGACAATATAATTGAACTTGTTTCTTCAGATGGGAAGGGCACAGATTTAAAAGCAGCCCTATCTATGGATATTCTGAATACGCTAGTGGACGGTGAAACCTATAATAAGGAAGAGATTCAGCTTTTACCTGTTGTAGTGGATCCAGGTAAAATTTTCTGTGTTGGGCTTAATTATGACAGCCATCGCAAAGAAGCAGGACGGGCTGAAGCAGAGCATCCTGCAATTTTTATACGTTTTGCGGATTCCTTGATTGCCCATGGTGATCCCATCATAAGACCCCGTATTTCCACTAAACTGGATTACGAGGGTGAGCTGGCACTGGTGATTGGCAAGGCAGGACGGAATATTCCTGAAGAAGAAGCACTGGGCCATGTGACAGGCTATGCCTGTTTCAATGATGCCTCCATACGTGACTGGCAAAAACACAATATCCAGTTTACCCCGGGCAAGAACTTTCCGGGCACCGGCGCGTTTGGTCCTTATCTGATTACCCCGGATGAAGTGGGTAATCTTGAAGAACAGAGAGTTATCACAAAGCTTAATGATGAGGTGCTTCAGGATCAGCCAATTTCTGACATGATCTGGCCTGTTGCTACCCTGATTAATTATATTTCAACCTTTAGCCCTCTATCTCCTGGCGATGTTATTGTTACCGGCACACCTGGAGGGGTAGGATTCAAAAGAACACCTCCGGTATGGATGATTCCGGGTGATGTGGTGGAAGTATCTATTGGTACAGTAGGGACGCTTGTAAACCCGATTCAGGATGAAGAGCTTGCTTAGTAAGCGGGATTCTGGAAAAGTTGCCTTTAGTTTATGAAAGGTTGCTTTTAGTTAAATTGGAGTAGAAGATTTGAAGATGTTCAGAATAATAGTTTCAATTGGCCTGTTGTTTTTTACTGTCTCCGGAGCGATGGCACAGTCACAAGCTCAAGCGCCTGCAGGAGTCACGCCACTTCCCGTGGATCTGTTTACCACCCGGAACTTTTATCTAGATGAGCAATACTGGGCTGACCCGCGTTATACGCGCTGTAATACTCCTCGACAACTTACCGATATGTGGAATCAGGAAAGAGTCGGTGAATGGGGTGATTGCGAGCATGACCGGGATATCGCCGACATAGTCAGCCCTTATCCCTATATGACAGCTGCTGAGCACTATGCTGCTCTGAAAGTCTCTGCCCAGGTAACAGAATATTCGCGTGCAAATTTGCCGGAATGGGATGGCTGGTATCGACGCGGAGCCAGAGATGAACAATGGATATATGGGCGCAACCTGCAAACCTCCACGATGTTGTCCTTATTGACCCCGGAATACCAACAACGCATGACTCAGATGGCCTTCCATGAAGGAGTAAATAATTCGCCACAGTGGATGGCAGCATTCTGTTATCCGGAAGGCATGATGCGCTGGTGGGCTGAATTTTCAATTGGTGAAATTGAAGTGATGATGACACCGGATGTAGTTCAGCTCAGTGGCATGAATGGCACCAATTTTGTCCGCAAGGTGTTGCTTGGCCGGGAGCATGTTCAGGAAGTTCCCCAGTGGTATGGGGAAAGTATTGGCTTTTGGGATGATGATGCATTGGTCATCTGGACCGCTAATGTACAAGGGTGGACATTGTCACACTCCATGTTCGAGTTTAGTAATTCAATGGAAATCATTGAAATCATCAGGCCAGGATCGGATGGCGGCTTGATAGTAGAAGCAACGTTTTATGACCCGGAAGCCTTTACTCAACCGCTACATACCGTGACACCCTGGAACAAGACGGCAAATATTGATGATCCCCAGCGTCGTTTAACCTATGCGGAATGTCGTGTGCAAAGTACCATTATTAATGGTCCTGATGGCAGGCCAACGCAACTGACATTTTTTGATGAAGATTTTATTGATTACTTTGGCCGCCCATGGGCGCAAAATTGGGAAAATTATTTCGAGCAGGACTTTGAGAGCCCCGACGAATAGGGTCTTAATTTCGTCTTATTTAGAAAGGAATAGGAGTTAACATGAACTTGCTACCAAGAATTATTATAAAAAATTGTGCAATTGCCTGTGTAACGGGCTTAATCTCTGTCGGCATGCTGTCGCCAGCTTATTCTCATCATTCCTTTGCTATGTACGATACGGTTGCGGAAAAGACAGTGACCGGGAAATTGATTCGCTTTATTCCGGGTGCCAATCATGCACAAATACTGTTCACCCTGATCGATGAACAAGGTGAGCAGGTCTATGACGATAAAGGTGAGGAAGTTGTCTGGGGTGTGGAACTAGGCCCGGCAGCGAGAATATCCCAGCAGGGCGTAACCGTGAAAAGTTTCCCCGTGGGAACCATATTGACGGCAACCCTTCACCCGCTGAGAGATGGTCGCCCTTTCGGTGCTATGGCCGAAGCTGGCATTATTAAATGTGGTTCTGAGTTGCCTGCTAATGGCTGTAACGTAGAAACCGGTGAATCTTTCCTTAGAAGCTCCCCGGTAAATGAAACTCCCATAACAAGACAATAAGATTTCTTTTCTTGCGTTTTAAATTCTGGCGAACGCATTCAAATTCAAACTGGCAATGATTGGCAGATTTTTCTGCCTTTGATTGCCCTGCGGTTCTATTTCAATTCAAGTTTTGGAGACAATCATAATGAAGAAATTGCTGATTATTTTTGCAGTCTTTTCCTGCTTTGCAAATGCCCAGGATCTGGTGATTACCAATGCCCGGATTATTGATGGCACCGGCAGGGTAATTGATTCAGGTTCCGTTGTAATTGATGCTGGCCGCATTGTTTCTGTTTCGGAAGGCGCAGCAAATATTGCTGGTGTGCCGATAATAGATGCCAATGGCATGACCGTGATGCCGGGCTTTATTGATGCCCATCGGCACATCATATCCGGTGATGCACAAACGTGGTTCGCCGAGCAGTCTACGCAGAGCATGCAGGCATATCTGGATGCGGGCTACACGACATTAATGGAAGGTGGCGGACGACTGCCTGGCATTATGGAATTGAAAAGACGTATTGATGCCGGCGAGTTGACCGGCCCCCGTGTCATTACTTCAGCTCGAGCAGATCCCGGGCAATACAGCACTGAAGCCTCTGCGCGGGCGCGGGTTCGGGAATTGGCCGAAGCCGGCGTTGAAATAATCAAAGCCAGCACAACACCCAATGAAAAAGACATACTTGCTATATTGGTTGATGAAGCAGGTAAATATGACCTCGAAGTAATGGTACATGCAGTGACTGTCCCTGCCATGCTAGCGGCGGTTGAAGCCGGAACGGGTAAGCTTGTTCATACACCCCATGACAGCTTTTTAACGGCAGAAGAGGCTAGAGTGGTTGCCCAGGCCAATATTGAAACTTTGTCCACCATTGGCTTTGCCGTGCCTACCTTTGATGTTTATAACGATGACAATATTCCCACTTTCCGCGATGGCAATTCCTGGCCTGAAGGTATTTTGGGGACCGGTTCAAATGCTGCTGGAGAGAAAGCTGTCAATGGCCGTACCTTATGGGATGCTGGCGTTGTCTACGGTTTCGGAACCGATACCAACTACTCTCCGGTAAAAGGCTTGTCCCATGAGCTTAGGGCGCTAAATTTAATGTTTTCACCTCGGGATATTATCAAATTGATGGGTCCTAATACGGCGGCGTTTATTGATATGGAAAATGAAATAGGAACGCTTGAGCCAGGCAAACAGGCAGATATCGTTTTTATTGATGGCGATCCGCTGGAACTGATCTTCAATTTATTGAATGTGAAGCTGGTATTAAAAGGCGGGGAAATTGTTGCGGATCATCGTAATTAAGAAGGTGTTTCCTTAGCCTTACACCGACTCTCCCCATCATGTCCTATGATGGGGAGGCAGTATCAGCATGTTCAATTCACTTTTCGTTCTACTTTAACAAGCGACTATTTTGGACGATAAGAGTCACGTGCCACTTTTGCAAAAGGCGCTGGTGCAACTATTGCACGCACTTCTTTTTGTTTGTGGCGTTCAACCGTGGGTTTAGTTGAACCACGATTTTCTTCACCCCAAAACAGAGTGACTTCAGTGCCAGGCTCGCTGTTTTCTATATCAATGCTAGCCAATGAAATCATTGCGCGTTCGTTGTAGGTATA
>Ga0257114_1001182_pt1 | contig 18968 bp, 15 predicted proteins | sample SI112_10mmetaG_FD_190149 | JGI IMG/M metagenome (GOLD analysis project Ga0257114, IMG submission 190149) | Marine microbial communities from Saanich Inlet, British Columbia, Canada - SI112_10m | ecosystem: Environmental > Aquatic > Marine > Inlet | place: Canada: British Columbia | collected...
TTATGCCGAACAACCATAAGAAATAATTGGAATGCGCACCATGATGGAATGGCGATGAATCCTAACGATAACTTCATATACGCAATGCGTTGGACAGCAAACAACCGTAATCAGCTTTGGGTATTTGATCAATCGGGGGAGGAAACGTTTGTTGGGTATGTTTCGGGTGGATTAATTGCTTCTAACATGAATCCCCATTTTCCTGCTGGTGCTTTTGATGATAACGACAACTTGTATGTATTTCAAAATGGGGATAACACAACAGGTTTTCACAAAATTAATATAAAATCGCAGCAAGCAGAACAAATTATATTGTCGTCACCAGTTCACCTTAGAGACGCTATTTATAATCCTGATGATGGATTATTGTACGGAATGAGCTTTGGTACAACCAACGATGGATTAGTTTCCATAAACCCAAGCACAGGTGCAGTAACCTTGATTGGGGGAGATGGAGATGGAACGCATCATGCGATGTTTCGCGGTACTGATGGAGCGGTGTATATGATGACTAAAACTTACACCATGTATAACGTGGATTTAAGTAGCGGCACCTTAACGCAGGTAGCCGCCAACCCAGGGTGGGGAGATGGCGGATGGGTGGATGGAGCTGCATGTGGAGATATTTCTTTAGCAGCAGATTTAGCGATTGGAAAAACAGATACTTCAGCTACTTTTATAGCTACACAAACCAACAGTATAGATGTTCTTGCGATTAATGCAGACGGGTGTTTTGGAAGAGATACGATTAACATTACTAAAAATCCAAATCCAACCGTTACAATCATTCAAACTGATTCCGCAATTTGTGACTTAATTGGAGAAACAACTACACTATCCGTAGCAGATGATGAAGGAATGGACATTAATTGGAATACAGGTGCAAGCGGTGAAAATATAACAGTTATTGAAAACGGTGAATTTATTGCTACTAAAACCAATGAATTTGGTTGTTTTACAAGCGATACTGTGATGATTGATAGATTATGTGAAGAAATCACAATAACACTTCCAAACATTTTCACACCGGATGGTGATGGTACAAATGAAAACTTCAAACCCATTGAAGATCCTCTTAAACTCCTAACTTATATCGATGTAATTAGTTTTATCGTTTACAACCGATGGGGAAGAACAATGTATTTATCTCAAAACCTATTGCCACATTGGAATGGTTTGTACCAAGATAGCGGAGAACCTTGTTCTGATGGCGTTTACTATTGGATAATGAAGTACTCAAACGTCCAAGGAGAAGAAAAATCTAAAAACGGATATGTTCACTTAATACGGTAATAAAATTACACGGTCCCGCTTAAAAATATAGATCATTTCCGTACAACATTCACAAAAAAAATATAAGAATGAATCTCAGAAAGAAAATTTCGGCACATAAAACCTAACGTAATTATCTAAAAAATAAGCATTAACAACACTAAAGAAATTCTTTGTTGTTATCGCATAACTAAATATGCCTAAAAGGAAAACACTTAAAACCCTGCCAATTCGAAAACAATTTCCGCAAAACTTAATCTGGTTTCAACAGTCGGAACACGGCACTTATCAATTAGTTTTAGCCACTTTTCAAATGGCACATTACGTCTACTACTTTCCTCAACAAGGCTCAATAAATCTTCTACTAAACATCCAAAAGCCCTCACTTCTACCCGTTCAATATTGTGGGCTAAAACTGAACTGGTATTATAGTAAGTAGCCGCTCCAAAATCACCAAGTAAACAATCAGCAAATTCGTTTATAAGTATATTGTGCGCATACAAATCACCATGATTAATTCCTTTACGGTGCAATTGAGCACTAACTGAAGCGATACTCTTTACCAATTTTATTAATTGCTCTTCTGTAAATGTAGCTGCTTCATCAAATACATCTCTTGTGCAGGTTTCAAAATTGGGTGGATTTCCTAAATTGATAAAATTCGACGGGATTAATCCCATAATTAAACCACTTTTACCGTCAGGATGATTTTTAATTTTAGCCAAAACATCCACTAAATTTTCATGCATACCGGCATGGATAGAAACCGACACCTCGTCCTCTGGTAATCCGTCGCTAGTTACAGCTCCTTTAAAAACCTTAATGGCTACTTCCTTCTTTTGAGTAATCCAATTCGCTTTTGAAATTAAACCTGAAGCACCTTCTCCTAACAATTCTTTAAGTTCAAAATCATCCCAAGAAAACAACTCCAAATCAGTTTTTAATTTAAGCTTATCCGCTCCTGGATTTCCAGCGAAAGCCACCCAAGATAATTTAGGTAATTCAAACAACCATTTTGGTGTTTCATGAAGTTGGTTGGCAGAAATTCGAAGCAATTCCAAATTAACACAATTCGCCATCTCAATAGGCAACTTTTCAATCAAATTACCCGCTAATGCACACTTTTGAAGCAAATAACTTTCACCTATACTTTTTGGCAAACTCTTAAGTCTATTATCCGTTAATATTAGCCACTGCAACAAAGGCGGAAATGCATTTTCGGGAACATTATGAATTTGATTTGACTTAAAACCAATCATCGTTAATGATGGACACTTCGCCAATATTTTAGGGAAAACACTAAACTTATTATTGGCGAAAAAAATGATTTTTAGTTGCTTTAATTCAGCAAAACTATCTGGTAATGCACTAATTTTGTTTCCTGATAAATCCAAAATTTCCAATGTGCTAGCCAACGAAATAATTTCGGAAGGAAACTCCGTTAATCCACAAGCCAATTTTAACCTTTTGGAACCAATTAATTTCCCTGATTTTAATTCGTTTAACGTGTTTATCATTTTTCATGTAAAAAATACAAATTTAAGCATTTGTAAACGTTAGTAGTCTTTTGGTTTTAAACAGAATTATTAATTACAAAACGAATTAAAATATCCAACCCAAAAGTTTTTCAGAACGATAACGACAAAAGAATAAATACGAAATCCAGCAAATTCTTTTTTATCTCCTAAAAAAATAACTTGATCAAAAGAAATCTAAAAGCCTATTGATTTAGTGTAAGTTTACCAATGAGGTTTACCTTATTGTCCATAAGAAATTTACAAAAATCATTCAGCGCAACAGTATTGTAATAAATGATTTTTGCTTACATTTGCAACCATGTTGCGTTTAGAAGGCAGAAATCAAATCTTAATAAATAAATCTGATTATCTAGGTATGCTTGCAAGCAGTTTATGTTTATTGCATTGCTTGGCTACACCTTTTTTATTCATCGCAAAAACTTGTTCAACAACATGTTGTGAGGAAACACCTGTTTGGTGGAAAATAATTGATATTCTCTTTTTAACTATCTCTTTTTTTGCCGTTTTAGCTTCCACAAAAAAATCAACAAATAAAACTATTAAAATACTCATGTGGTTAACATGGATAGCCATTTCTTTCGTAATATTTAATGAATATTTAAGCCTAATCGATTTATCTGATAAAGCAATTTATATCCCTGCTATAAGTTTGATTGTGCTGCACATCTACAACCTTAAATTTTGTCAATGTAAAGAAAAGTGTTGTTAATTAAGATTAGAAGTTAAAAATATGGAACGAAAGAAATTACCTGTCACAGTTCTTAGTGGATTTCTCGGAGCTGGTAAAACATCTCTACTTAATCACATCCTTAACAATAAAGAGGGCTTAAAAGTAGCTGTAATTGTTAATGACATGAGTGAAATTAACATAGATGCACAATTAATTGAAAACCAAGGGGCCCTTTCACGTACTGAGGAGAAATTAGTTGAAATGAGTAATGGGTGTATTTGCTGTACACTTAGAGAAGATTTAATGGTTGAAGTTGAACGCTTAGCGCAAGAAAAAAGGTTTGACTATTTAATAATAGAGAGCACAGGTATTTCGGAACCAATTCCAATAGCGCAAACCTTTACTTTCCAAGATGAAGAAAACGGTATTGATTTAAGCAAATTTAGCTTTATTGATACTATGGCAACAGTGGTTGATGCCTTCAATTTTTTTAATGATTTTGGATCACCTGAATTACTTGTTGACCGTGAACTTACAGATATTGAAGAAGATGATCGCTCCATTGTTAATTTACTTACCGATCAAATTGAGTTTGCGGATGTAGTAATTATTAATAAATCCGATTTAGTGGATAAAAACACCTTGGATTTATTAGAGGCGATGATAACAAAATTAAATTCTAGAGCTAAAATAATTAAAACTTCGCACAGTAAAGTACCTTTAAAAGCGGTTATAAACACGGGATTATTTGATTATGATGAAGCAGAGCAAAGAGCAGGTTGGATTGAAGAATTAAATAAACCTGAGCATACACCAGAAACAGAAGAATATGGAATTGGTTCTTTTGCTTTTAGAAGTAAGAAACCATTCAACTCGGAGCGATTTTGGAACTATATTCAAAATGATTTCCCGCACAATGTTATTAGAAGTAAAGGTCTTTTTTGGCTTGATTCAAGACCTAATCAAGCAATGACTTGGGGTCAAGCTGGAGGCTCTTTAAAAGCGGATAGCGCAGGTGTATGGTGGAGTAGCATCCCGATGAAAGAAAGATCGAATTATGCAGATTTTATGTCCAATCAAGAAGTAATTGAAAAAGATTGGGATAAACAATTTGGCGACCGAAAAAATGAATTAGTATTTATTGGTCAAGATTTAAACAAGGAAAAAATAGTAATGGAATTAAACAATTGTTTAAGTTCCGATAATGAAATTGTTAACGTTAACTGGGAAAGTGGAATAGAAGATAGCTGGCCCGTTCAAAGAGCAATACCCCCGCACAAACAAGACTACTAGAAAATGAGCGATTTAAGAGATATTATTGGTGACAACCATGTAATGACAAGCAAAGAAACTCCAATGGTTTCGGATGCTTTTGATAAGTCAGACGATGAAAAAATAGCGATTATTCAGGAGCATTTTAAGATAATAATGGAAACACTTGGACTTAATTTAAAAGACGATAGTTTAAAAGGAACTCCATTTCGTGTTGCCAAAATGTATGTTAAAGAACTTTTTAGTGGTTTAAATCCTGAAAATAAGCCCTCTATATCAACTTTTGATAACAAATATCAGTACAGTAAAATGTTGGTTGAAAAAAACATTTCATTTGATTCTGCCTGTGAACACCACTTTTTACCGATGCGCGGTAAAGTTCATATTGGTTACATTTCATCAGGAAAAGTAATCGGTTTATCAAAAATGAATAGGATTGTTCAGTACTACGGAAGAAGACCTCAAGTACAAGAAAGGTTAACCATTCAAATTCTAAATGAGTTACAGAAATCTCTCAAAACTAAAAGTGTTATCGTAGTAGTTGATGCCGAGCATTTATGTGTATCCACAAGAGGAATAAAAGATACAACAAGCTCAACTGTTACAATTGAATATGATGGCGATTTTTTAGATAAGAATATTAGAAATGAGTTTTTAAAACTAAGTGAATAACAAAAACTATTATGATTACAAAAGAACAAGTAAAGGCAGCTCAAAAAAAGTGGGGATCAGGTGTAGTGAAAATTGGAGCCCTAAGAAATAAAAGACTTGAATGCGAATCGTATGCAAGTGAGTTTCTAGACTTATTGTATGGTTTTGAAAAAGGTCCTGTTTTGTTTAAACCTACGAAATGTGCGGTTGAGCAATTTAGACCTTCAAAAGCAGAGGCTATTTCATACTTTATTGCAGGTGAGGATAGAAAATGTGCAGAAGATAAAGGTTTTGCGATTAATCCATGGACTAAAGTTCGATTTGAAAATGCAGGTATTATTATAGATGGAGATAGAGCAATTGCAATGGGTAATTACTTTTTTACCGATTTAAATGATAACGAGGCTAAAGTAGAATATACTTTTGGTTACAAACTGTTTAATGGTATAGTAAAAATTGATTTACACCACTCTTCATTTCCTTACAGCATATAACCTCGTTTTGAAACTACACTTAAATAACAATCAAGCTAAACTTGGTTGTTATTTAAAATAAAAAAAATGGAACCAATAATAGCAATCGTTGGATTTTTGGGAGCCGGTAAAACAACATTGTTAAGGCACTTAACGAACAGTTTTATTTCAGAAAAGTGGAATCCTTATGTTATTTTAAACGACTATGAAAATGCTCATTTAGACGCTCAACAATTAGCCGAAAAAATAGATCCAAAACATATTCAGGCCCTAAATGGCAGTTGTATTTGTTGCAGTGGTATAGCCGAATTAAGAGATTATGTTAACCGCATCCCTTTGCGAGAAAACGGAATTACACTAATTGAAGCGAACGGAACATCTGACGCTTGCTCTTTAATGGGCTTTTTAGGCGTTGGATTAGAAAACCGATATTTGCCACCTGTTCAAATTTCGGTAGTTGATGTAAAAAACTGGCAACGGAGAGGAGAACACAATGAATTGGAATCAAACCAAATTCAAGTATCCTCAGTTATTGTATTAACGCACCTTGAAGGATCTACTATTGCAAGAATAGAAGAAGTAAAAACATCAGTTAAATCTATAAATCCTTATGTAGAAATAATCAGTTTAGATGAACTAAATATATACCTTCTCCCAAAACTTGTTCCATCAAAAAACACCCCCGAAAATTTGGATCATTTAAAAGCTCACTGGGCTTCATGCTCAATTGAAATACCTGATTTTCCAAACGAAGATTGTATTAGAGCTATTCTCAATAAGCTACCAAAAAGTATCTTAAGAGTAAAGGGAGTGACAAAAATCGGGAACAATGAATACTATACATTCTTTGAACGTATTCCTGATGGTACAATTAATATTAGAAAATTCAGAAATCAACCAACAACAGGCCCTATGTTATTGTCTGTTGGGCCAGGAAGTGAACCAGGTACACTCTTAAAAGCTTTAAAAGCTGTTATTTAAGCCTAACTACAGCTTTGACACTTTCCTTGAAAACTTACAAACTGTTTAGAAGCCATAAAGCCATTTGGTAATGAAATGTTTGGGATGTTAATTGAATTGAGACAAAATGTTTTTTCACATAAATTACATTTAAAGTGAATATGCGCATCAGCATTACATTTTGAAATATCGCATAAAGCATATTTTACTTGGACGCTCCCATCTAAAATCTCATGAATTATACCCGCTTTTAGAAAGGTCTTCAGAGTTCTGTAAACAGTCACCTTATCTAAACGATTATTAAGCATCAATTTTAGGTCGTTTTGCGAGACTGCATAACCAACGGATTTCATCATTTCCAAAATGGTTAAACGATTTGCTGTTACCTTAAGTCCGTAGTTTTTTAATAACGTTTTGGAAGATGTATTCATCATTAGTAAATCAAAAAAAAACACCCTCACGAACTGTGAGGGTGTGAAGAATATTTAATTTTTATTCAAGCCCTGCAGATATTCCAATTGAAACAAGTGGTGAACTATTAATATTGATAACGAACTCTAAATCAAAATCTGCATCTCCATCTTTCGAACTCGAAGAAGAGGTTTTAATACCTGGTTGGTGCATTAAGATCACTCTAAATTTACCATCTTCATACGCTCCAGATGTAGTCCAACTTGTATTTAAACCTAGTGGGTTCCCTTTACTATCTAAGTCATTATAAACTACATCATGTGATGCATCATCAATATTCCCATCTCCTTCTGGATTAGTAAAAATATTATTTGTAAAACCAAAAAATAGTTGGTGTTCGTCAGCTTCATCAGCAATTTCTGCTCCCATATCTTCTGCCTCATCATCGTGATTATCTTCATCATCGCAATCATCGCAATCATCGTCATGATCATCATGCGCATTTAAAATTTCAAACGTAAGATCATAAGTTTTTGAAGCATCTAAGTTTATAGTATCGAGTATCTCAAGCTCTTCCACTCCTTCGCCATCATGATCTTCTGCCTCAACCTCTACAACATCTGATGGATCATCTACGTTTGTAAAAATCAAATGTACATTGGTAATGACTTCATGATCATGCTCTTCTTCTGGCACCTCTTTTTCTTCTTTTTCACATCCAGTTAATAAAACTGCTGCTGCTAGCATTGGAACCATGCTATACTTTTTAAATTTGTTCATTGGTTTCATAATTTAATAATTGTTATTTGGTTTTGGTTTTGGTTTTGGTTTTGGTTTTGAATTTGGTTTTGAATTTATAATTAAGATTAAAAATGAGATTTCTTCCAGGAGCATCTGCAAAATATCTCATCTCATTTAAGTAATCTCGGTAACGCGTATTGAATAAATTATTTATCGTAATGCTTCCTTGTAACTTCTTAAATTCAAATTGCCATGACATATCTAACCTAAAATATCCATCAGGAGCTGATTTAAAATCAAAAATTGCAGCATCGTGTAAGATCACCTCTTCCCCACTTATTAACTGCTCTGGGGTAACAGTTCGCGGAGCTTGAATTTGCTTGAAACGGTAGAGTGGCTTCACGATAAAACTTGATTTTTTAAATTTCCAAAAGTTGTTTTGGCTCCAAACAAACTTATAATTAGCCGAAATAGGTGGCTGATTAATTAATGCATCGTTTTGGGAAATATTCCTTGACCACAAATAACTTAAGCCTAGAGTTCCTTTTGTGTTTTTTGATAAATCAACCTTCCAACTGTAATCTCCACCGGCAAAAAAAGCATCCGCTTGATCATATATAAAAACTGGCTGCGGACCTCTAAAAGAGCCCACAACAGTATATGGTTTTAAATAAATAAAATTTTGAATGTAGTTTGAATAAATTGTAATAGTATGAGTTGAATAGGTTTTATTAATTTTTAATTCATTCGTGAATTTAAATCCTTTTTCAGGCTGGACATCTGTATCCGTAATTGAACTTACTTTATCGGTTTTTAACTTTTGTTGATCGGTATAATAATATCTTAACAGGCCGTAAGACGTCCTAAAACTGTGCTGACCAAAACTAAACAACTCTGCCATGTTTGGCGTTCGCCAAGCAGTCCCAAGATTCGTTCTAAACGTGTTAATTTTAGCGAAATTCTTAACATAACCTACAGTAGATGTAAGATTTGTAAATGAATATTCATCCCTAAAAATATCTTGGTTGGCTTCTCTTCCCCGAACATTATTGGATTCAAAGTCTATTCGAGTACCTGCCTCAAGTATGTCTTCACCAATTCTTTTACTTTCAACAACAAATGCGCTGTATCTACTCGTATTATAATTAGGTATAAAAGGAGTGGTTTGAGTTCCTGGAATATTATCATTATCCTGATAAAAATATTGCAAGCCTAAAGTTCCATTAAGCTTAAACCAATCAGGATGCTTCCATTCTATTTGATGGTCTACAGTAGATAATGTCAAATCAACAATTGGCAGATTCGAATTTCGTCTTACATCAAATGCTTTTCTGTGATTAATTTGTCGCCCTACACGATAAGTAATATTTCCATGGTCAGAATAAAACCATTTAAGCTCTCCTTTAGCAAGATGATGTTGAGTTTTTTGACTTGGTTCCATGATTTCGTATGAAAAAGGTAAGATATAAGCAGAATCTGGTTCTTCGCCATTAAAAGCCCTTACAATAGCATCACCACTGTGCGCAAAAGACCCTCTTAAAATAGCCAAGTCTTGGTCTACTACACTGTAATAAACTTTAAAATCCCATTTTTTGACTCGGTATCTTGTTCCAAAGCCTCCAGAAATTTCTTCTTTACCTGTGTTGGTAAGGTTATAATTTGGTGTTTGGCGATCTCCAATTCTGTTGTAATTCCCGTTAAAAAAGTAACTCCATTTCTTCCCACCTTTTCCTACTTCGAATGCTGCATTATAACCCCTTCCATTGGTTTGGTAACCCGATCCTGTTTCAGCAAAAAAAGGTTCAGATAAATAAAGTGGATTGGGATCAACTATAACAGCTCCTCCCAAGGCTTCAGGACCATATATTACTCCAGCAGCGCCTTTAACAATGGTTATTCTATTAGCAGCGCTAATATCAATTTCTGGAGCATGATCTTGTCCCCAATTTTGAAAACCATGTTTTAACCCATTGTTTAAAACTAAAACTCTATTCCCATATAACCCATGTATTACAGGCAGCTCGATATTGGAACCAACAGATATTAAAGATACACCGGGCTGATCAGCAATTACAGAAGCGAGACTTTGAACTGGATTTGATTTTAATTCCGATTTTTTAATGGTGACTTGCGAAATTGATTCGGTTCCTTCTTTTTTATTTACCTCTGCCTTAATAATTACTTTATTAAGGTTCACTACGTTTTGAGTAAGGTAAATATGAGGAACTTTACCGTGTTGATGACTGTGCTCACATATTGAGTCGCAATAACCATAACATGAAATTATTAAAGTATTAGTTTTAGAGCATAATCCATCAATTAAAAATTCTCCATTCTCACTTGCTATTGTTCCATCTTCTGTTCCCCGAATAAATACAGATACAAAAGGGATTGGTTCTTTGGTTTCAACATCCAATATTTTCCCACTAACGGAAAAATTACAGGAATCTATTTGGGCAGGTAATACCGAAACCGTAAGTATTGATAAAATACTTAATATAAACTTTAATCTAATTATCATCTTAAGTTATCCAACAAATTAACCTTGAACAAATGCAATTATGTTGCAAATGTAAAGTTTTTAATTTAAACGCAACTATGTTGCGTTTAAATTAAAAACTTGTTGAAAAAAATAAAGTCAAACAGAGAAAACTAGTTAGGATTTTTTGCTGAAAAAAAAATTACCTCTAAAAAAATAAATAATTGCCATTCTTTTGTGTAAATTGTGCACTGATTAAGCCATAAATTGGCCTTTTAAGCTTTAAAAATGTTTTTGAGAAAGATTCTTTTTATTGTACTTTTTTCTTTTTTCGCAATGAGCAACCTAAAAGCTCAAACTGAAATTACTCTACTTGGGAATAGTCTTGAAATTACGCATGAAGACTCCTCACCTTCGCTAGCTGACGATACTGATTTCGGAGACGCTGGAATCACAACTCAAACCATTACAAAAGAATACACCATTATAAACGATGGGGCTAGTAATCTTCAAATTAATGGAAGTATTACAAGTTCAAATGATCAATTCGAAATAATACAACCTGCATTAACCATTATTCCTCCTGATGCAAGTACGACCTTTAAGGTAATTTACAACCCTAAATCTACAGGCAATCATTTGGCGACAATTTCTATTCCAAACAATGATGTGAACGAAAATCCATATACCTTTGGCGTAGCTGGAAATGGTACTAGTTTGATTGACAATGACGGCGATGGAATTATGGATGATGTTGATTTAGATGATGATAACGACGGGATTTTAGATGTTGATGAAATGAACACATGTGTTTCGGATAGTAACTCTATTTTCTTTGAAGATTTTGGTGCTGGGGAGAAAACCTCTACTCCATATACCAATTACTGTTATGAAGATGGGACAGGCTCAGGATGCTGGACTGGGGCAATTCCTTTAATGGTGAACGATGGCGAGTATGCGATTGTCCAACATGCACGACCAGATGCGTCTAATTTCCCTAGCTGGACAGATCAAGGTGATCACACTGGAAATGTAAATGGTAGAATGATGGTAGTAAATGCATCAATTAATCCTAACGAAGAATTTTATAGAAGAACGATAGATATTGAACCTAATCTAAACATTACTGTTAACTTATGGTTATTGGATTTAATTATGTCGGGGAGCGGAATTAGGCCAAACGTAAAATTTAAATTGGAAACGCTTGATGGCGTTCAAATTGGCTCGGCTATTAATACGGGTAATATCCCACGAAATAATATGTGGAACGATTACTCTCTCTCACTTAATCCAGGTAGCAATACGAAAGTTCAAATTGTACTCTCTAACAACGCTAGTGGTGGTGCTGGAAATGATTTGGCATTAGATGACATAAATGTTTTACAATACTATTGTGACTCTGATGATGATGGTATTGCGGATTACCAAGACACGGATTCTGATAACGATGGTTGCCCTGATGCAATTGAAGGAGATGGCACCTATGGAAGTGATGATATTGATAACGACGGTGTATTAACCGGAAATGTTGATGCAAATGGTATTGCTCTAATTGCGAATAGTACAGGCCAAGGAACAGGCATTAGTTTAGATCCTAACCAAAACGCTTGTAATAGAGATGGTGGTGTAACCAAAACAGATAACAGTGAGGGTTATATTCCTGGATTAACAACTGTTTATACAATTGTTGCAAAAAACAACGGGGATGTATTTATTCATGACGCCATTGTTTCGGATCCACTTCCTGCAGGAATCTCTAACGAACACATTAGTTGGACTGCTACAGCATATGGTTCAGCAACCACTCAAGCAATTGGTGTTATGAATGGTGCGCTACAGGACACCATCGATATTCCTTTAAACGATAGTGTTGTTTATTTAGTTAGCGTAGAAGTGCCTATCTCACTCACTGGTGACTTAGTGAACACTGTTACGATTACCTTAGATTTTGAGACTGCTCCTACCGACAATACAGCAACTGATATTAATGTAAACGACGCCTGTTCAACTGCAACAGATTCTGTTTCACTAATGATTACTAATCCACCAACTGCATGTTTACCCAATATTGTTGATATAACTGATCCAACATGGACGGCTGGTTCTCTTAATATGGGTACTAACGAATATTACACAAACTCCACCGCAACAACCACATATAACACACCTGAAAATACAATACCTGGGACTTATTATATAGTAAGCACCAACTCATTTGGATGTGCCGATACAGCCGAGATCACTTTCGGAAACCACCCAAATCCAGTTGTAGAATTACCAGAAAATGTTTCGTTTTGTGAAGATGAAAGTGTTATAATTGATGCTGGTGATTTTACTTCGTATGCTTGGAGTACGAACGAAAATGAACGATCTATTACTGTTAATCAAGTAGGAATCTATAAAGTAATTGTTTCGAACATTCACAATTGTTTGGATAGTGATAGTTTTGAGGTATCGATTAACGCTAAACCAATTATTGACTTGGGTAGTGATTCGTATCTTTGTGAAGGTAATTCACTTACTTTAGATGCAGGTGATTATGTCCTTGAAGTTTGGAATAATACAGACACCTCTGATACTTACACGATTAATGAGGCAGCAACAGTAAGTGTTGTTGCAATTGATAACAATGGTTGTTCTGGCACGGATGTTATTGATGTTATTGTACGTTTAAACCCCAATCCTATTAACATGACTCAAGCTGACGATTCAATTTGTGATTTAATTGGAGAAACTACAGTCCTAACGGTTACCAACCCAGAAGGATTAGATGTTTCTTGGAGTACAAATGAAACTGGAGAAAGTATTACGGTAGGTCAAACTGGACAATTTATTGCAACAAAAACAAATGAATTTTCATGTAGTATTCAAGATTCATTAACTGTTAACCAATCTTGTGAAGAAGTGGAAATAATTTTACCTAATATTTTTACTCCAAATGGCGATGGAACGAATGAAAGCCTTACACCAATTGAAGACCCTAACAAATTATTAACGTATACAACTGAGGTTAATTACATAGTGTACAATAGATGGGGAAGAGTTATGTATGCAAGCGAAAACATTTTACCAATTTGGGATGGTAAGTCTCAAGTAAACGGAAAAGATTGTCCTACGGGGGTTTATTACTGGATACTAAAGTATAAAACTATCCAAGGTGAAGAAAAAGCAACCAATGGATTTACTCATTTAGTGCGGTAATTGCTTACAACAAAAAAATCCCGATCTATATTTCTAAAATACATATTAACTTAACTTTACATTAGTCAATTGTTCTGCAAGAAATGCTATTATTCTTCTCTCATGCCAATAAATACCAGTAGCTGAAACAAACCCAACATGTCCACCTTTTTTTGGCGTTTCTAAATGAAAAAAATCACTTTCCTCTGCTTCTCTATATGGAAAGCAAGAAGCAGTTAAAAACGGGTCGTCTTGAGCATTAATTAGTAAAGTGGGTACATTTATGGATGGTAAAAATTGTTTGGAGCTGGATTGAGCCCAATAATCGTTGGCATCCTTAAAACCATGAATAGGTGCAGTATAGGCATTGTCGAAATCTTCAAAGTTTTTAGCAGTGATGACCTGTTTTTTATCAATATTCATATACGGATGTTCCAAACATTTATCCAATACTTTTTGTTTTAAGGTTTTTAAAAAATTAAGCATGTAAACCTTGTTGTACCACTTTCCTACTTGATATACCGAATCTCCTATTGCACAAGGAACCGATAACGCAACAGCGGCGGTAATGTTTTTTTTAGTCCATTGTGGCTCTCCCATATATTTTAGCACAACATTCCCTCCTAAACTGAAACCCACTAATAATATATTTTGGTAATTGTATGTGTTATTGATGTAGTTAATTACAATATTTAGGTCATCGGATTTCCCAAAATGATAAGAGGTTACTAGTCGGTTTTCTTTCCCACTACAGCCTCTTTGGTTAAATCCAACAGCATCCCATCCTTTATTGTTAATGGCTTTTGCCATACCTTTTAAACCAGGATTTGTTGCACTCCCTTCCAATCCGTGCAGGATTACAACAACTGTAGAGCTTCCTATACTAGAAAAATCAAGATCTAAAAAATCTTGGTCGGACGTTTCAATGCGTTCCCTTTTATAGTCCAATATCGTTCGCCTAAAAAGAGCAGGAACAATCGTATTGACATGCCTATTTAAAAATAAAAAAGAGGGTTTATATGTAGAGAATTTAACAATTGGCACTTAACAAAGGTAGGCAATTAAGTGAGTTACACCTTATTTCGATTGGTAGTTGGGAATTAAAAAATAGACTGGTTACATCAGGTCTTTTTTTTAACCGTTTTAATCACAATTCCACGTAGGCTTCCAAGAAGTATGTTCTAATTGCAACAAGGGAAATGAAATATATGCGCTTTTAAAAGTATCCAATTCCTAATCCTGATAATTCATTCAAGGCCATCGTTATATGAGACAGAGTAGGTGTGTGACTTTTTAAAGAAATATATTTTGGTAATTATTCTGAAAAAAACTGTATCTCCTCCTGAAAAGTTGATTTGGGGTTTTTAAATACAATTATTTAGCTAACTTTCACGCACTAAACTCCGTATTTACTTTAATTTTAAATCAAAAAACAACTCTTAATCCTAGAAATAAAATGGCGCATCTTAAAACAATCACTCTCTACCTTTTTATTTTAATTACAAGTACGATTAACGCCCAAAACTGGCAGTTAGTATGGTCGGATGAATTCACTACTCATATTGACGCCAACTGGACTTTCGAGACAGGAAGAGGAAGTGATGGATGGGGAAATAATGAACTTCAATACTACCGCCAAGAAAATGCTACCATTGAAAATGGTAAACTAGTGATTACAGCAAAAAGAGAAAGTTTTGGTGACGCATCCTACACTTCGGCTAGACTGAAAACTCAGGGTTTAAAATCATGGACTTATGGAAAAATTGAAGCGAATATTTCACTCCCTTCTTTTAATGGCTCATGGCCAGCCTTTTGGATGCTAGGCGAAAACATAACTTCGGTTGGTTGGCCTGCTTGTGGAGAAATTGATATTATGGAGCATGTAAATACAAGCAGCGATGTACACGGAACTATTCATTGGCAAGATCACAACTTACAATACGCAAATTACGGCACAGGAATTTCGATTAACAGCAATGAATATCATACATATTCGGTAGAGTGGGACAATAAATTTATAAAATGGCTTATTGATGGCGTCCAATATCATATTGTAAACATTGAAAACGGAATTAACGGTACATCTGAATTTCATAATAATTTTTTCATCTTATTAAATATGGCAATTGGAGGAAATTGGCCCGGATTCAGCATTGATAACACAGCTTTTCCTGCAAAAATGTATGTTGATTATGTAAGAGTGTATCAAGACGCAATATCTTTAAACGGAAGTGAAATTAAAGAACTTAAAACAACTATTGAGCTATATCCAAATCCAGCATCTAGTGTTCTTCGTTTCAATTTAACAGAATCTACCAACAAGATGAAATATGTAATAACAAACGCTCTTGGATCAACCGTTCAGAACTCAATTTTAACCCAAAATGAAATTAAGATTGATAAACTCTCTCCAGGATTCTACACAATTAAACTATCCAATGGACTGCGGGCTAAGTTTTGCAAAAAATAACAAATCACTTTTGTTTAAGTAATTTGAGAGAACTGATTCTCATCACCATATTTGATTGTAAAAAATGTAAACTAATTAGAATGAATTACAGAATAATAATATTTCTCTTAATTAATTTTTTGGCACTCGCCATCGGAAGCTTCTTTACAAGTAAAGGAGTTCCGTCAATATGGTACGAAGAGTTATCTAAAGCTCCTTGGACGCCTCCAGGTTGGTTTTTTGGATTCGCCTGGACAAGCATTATGATTTGCTTTAGTATATACATGGCTTACTTGTGGCCCACTTCTAAAAACAAGTCTCTGCTGGTAACATTATTTTTGATCCAATGGATATTAAACACAGGCTGGAATCCTGTGTTTTTTCAATTCCATAATGTTGCTGCGGGTCTTGTGATTATTTCCGCTTTAACCATTTTAATTGGATACTTTTTTTACGCCAACTGGACACAATTAAAGCTCAAATCTTTATTAATAGCACCCTATTTTATTTGGTTAATAATTGCCACATCATTGAATGCATTCGTGCTAATAAAAAATTAATATCGCAAAATAATTTTAACAAGAGCCACAACTAAACTTATAAAAAAGAGCACACTAAAAGCAGGCAATCAAAAGTTTCTAGCTTAATAACAAGCCTTAGTAAATAAAAACGAGGAGGAAGTACTGGGTGTTTTTTAGAATGATAAGCTCCTATTCTGATGATTGGAATTTAAAAAAACGTCTTTACAAACTTTTTATTACGTTCTCAGCAGCAAACTCACCTGATAGGATAGCAGCGTTTAACGAAGCGTTAGAGCACGTGTCACCAGCTATAAAAATAGACTCCGAAATAGCGACCTGATCCTTTCCCACTTTGTACTCAATAGCATCAATCTTTGGAAGTGCTTTTTTAATATGAAAAGATTTAATCAACCGAATATAATCAAACAAAAATAACATTTCCAGCTCTTTAGTTATAGCTGTAATCAACTCTTCTTGCAACAATCCTTTATCGTTAACAACTGTAACAGAAAGCAAATGTTTACCTTTTTTCACCTCACCATAAATAGAGGTTGGGTAAAATATATTATTAACTAAACTATTCGTGTCACTTACCAATCCGATTAAACAACCACTAACAACTTCTTTATCTACTTCAAAGTAAAAATTATGACATGAATTCCACTGGATGGGTAAATTTTCCAATCCTTTTAAATTTTTGGGAATCTCGCAAGCAATGATGACTCTATCAGCCTCTATTCGGGTTCCATCGCCCAATAAAACAAAATTATCCTCAATATTAACCACCTTACTATTTAACCTTAATTGAGTATGCTTTAGATTTTTAAACATTTGTTGTGGTATTGCTTCCATCCCTTTTTTTGGTATTGCCGCACTACCTTCTGCAAACATTTTAAAAACAAATTCAAACATCCTAGAAGATGTTCTTAATTCTGGCTCAAGGAAAATACCAGCATAAAAAGGACGAAAAAAACTTTCAATTATATCAACACTAAAACCCTTTTTTTTGAGGTAATCTATAGTCTTAAATTCTTCTTTACTAAAAATAACGTCCAACGAGTCTTGCCTTAACTCCCGTTGTAATTGATAAATCAACCATTTATCCTTTAGGTTCGCTAACGGAGAAAAAAGAACTGGTAAAAGAAACCTAAACGACCTTAGTGGATCACCAAATAAATGCGTTTTCATTTTGGTTTTTATAGATGCTCCTGGAAGTAAGGAAATCAAATCAAGGGTAGCTAAATCCAAATACTTTTTTACTGCTGGATATTCAGTTAAAAGTACTTGAAAACCGTGATCTAATATATAGCCTTCAACATGATCAGATTTTAACCGACCTCCAAGTCGGGTTTCTGCTTCCAAAATAACTGGAGAAAATCCAGCTTCTTCCAAAACTCTTGATGCTGTCAATCCACTAACACCGGAACCAATAATTACAACCTTCTCTTTTTTCTTATCCATCACCTTTGTTAGACTTATCAAGTTAATTATTAAATCATTTTGACGCTATTAGCAGCACTGTTTAAAAAATAATTTCATGAGAAAAATGACCTGCAAAATATAATTAAAACTCACTGAGGAAACCAAGAGATATACGGTTAAAATGATCGGCAGCCTGAACATTAACAATATGCCCGCAATCAGGAATAACATTAAGCTGAGCCAAAAAGTTTCTTTGAACAAATAATTCGACAGCTGACAAAAACATATAATCCTCTCCTCCCATTATAAATAACGAAGGCTTATTAATTTTTTTACGTCTAAAAGAACGAAGTAATGGATTAACATCACTTGTTAATTTATACCATCGGATAAATTCTTTCCGAAACAACTTTTTGGCTTCATTAACAAAAACATTTCTGGACGACTTATGCTTTCGGCGAGGGAGAATAATCAATGCAAATGATTTATAAATAGCCATATGAGGTAAAACTCTATGCAATATATACCCTACACGCATTAGTATTTGACTCATCAAATTAAACTTTAATATAGCTCCGGCCATGATCATCGACTTTACTAAACTGGGTTGAATTTCAGCAATATTTCTAATGATAATTGTTCCTAAAGAAATACCTACAAAATGAGACTGTTTAATTTTCAAAAAATCAAGTACATCAATTACATCTTCACTAATACACCTAAAAGAATACTGTTTTACGGTGTCAAACATTCCTTTAGATTCTCCGTGACCTCGCAAATCAATAAGCAAAACATTATAATTAGCAGTAAAAGCCTTAATTTGTTTGAACCATATTTTTGAAGATCCGCCCGCCCCATGGATAAATGTGACCCATTGGGCATCGATAGATTTTTTGTATATTTTGTATTTTAACATAAATAGCAATCAA
>Ga0257114_1001186_pt1 | contig 18944 bp, 16 predicted proteins | sample SI112_10mmetaG_FD_190149 | JGI IMG/M metagenome (GOLD analysis project Ga0257114, IMG submission 190149) | Marine microbial communities from Saanich Inlet, British Columbia, Canada - SI112_10m | ecosystem: Environmental > Aquatic > Marine > Inlet | place: Canada: British Columbia | collected...
TTGATCTGTCTATAAACAGCATTAATCTTGATCGCTATCTGGCACCGGACAATGGCGCCTCTGTAAACAGTAGTGAGATAGGCAATACTGAATTACCTGTTGATAGCCTGCGCGATCTTAATCTGAATGGGGAATTAAATATTGGTCAGCTGACCTACTCTGACCTTAATCTGAATGATCTGGCGCTTTCTATTAATGCCAGTGATGGCCAACTGGCACTCGCTCCGATCAGCGCCAACCTTTATCAAGGTTCTTATACAGGTGATATTCGCCTGAATGTGAATAACGACATACCAAGCGCCAGCGTGGATACCACACTCACCGGCATTAACCTTGCGCCATTGTTACAGGATTTTATGGATGCCAGTTATATTTCCGGCTCCGGTGATATCCAGCTCTCACTAAGCGGGCGCGGCGCCGATACCGCCACGATTAAACGCAACTTAAATGGCAAGGGTTCCCTGGCATTGCAGGATGGTGTCCTGAAAGGCTTTGATGTTGGCAGTGTATTGAATCAGGTTGAAGCCATGATAAGAGAGCAGCGTCCTCGCACTATAGTGCGTGGTGAACGCACACCCTTTGACTCGTTTTCATCAAGCATTACGGTCAGCAATGGTATTGTTACTACTGATGATCTATTGATTGAATCATCTGGCTTCGATGTTAGCGGACGCGGCACTCTGGTGAATCTGAGCAATGACTCCATCGCCTTCAACATGATCGCCAATGTCGATGAGACACCTGCCAGTGATGAACAGGCCTATGATATTGGCGGCTACTCTCTTCCCATTGCCTGCAGCGGCTCAATAAACAACCCTACCTGCCTGCCCGATATACAATCCATCCTTGCCGGCGCTATTCGCTCCGCCGTACAAAGAGGACTAAGCGACCTTATCCAGCGGGCTATTGGCGATGAAGTCACAGAAGGAACTGGAACCGAAACCGAAAGTCCGGCAGAAACTGAACCCGAAGAAGAAATTGATCCTCGGCAGGAACTGTTAAACAGAGCGCTGGAAAATCTGTTTAATCGTTAAACGCCTGGATCAGGCATTTACCAGTGCCTAGAGGTATCGCCCTCTGGCAATGATGCCCAATTTGCAGGAAGAATGTTCGAGTGCAGACCAATCTAGGTCAGTTTCCAGCACAGCAACTATGGCAGTGGGCATTACCTTGCCGTCCTCCGGAATATCTATTTCTTCCGTCAAATAAAATAATAAATCTTCCAGGCCCGGATTGTGGCCAACGACCATAAGGCGCTGGCACTGTTCGGGTGTCGTGGCAATGGCATCAAGCAGTTCACTGACATCAGCCATATAAACAGACTCATTCCAGCTTATCTTTTCAATACTGTAATTCATCTGCTGAGCAAGCGTTTCAGCAGTTTCCCGAGCGCGCTGAGCAGGAGAGCTGATAATAAGCTGCGGCACCAGCCCCTGATCCTGCAACCAATTCCCGATTTTACTTGATTCCAGAAAGCCTCTTTTCTTGATTGGCCGCAGATAATCCGAGACCGGTTTACTCCAGTCGGACTTACCATGGCGCATCAGTATCAGCTCTTTTGTCATAATTTCTTAATCACCTTGCAAGAACCACATGGCCAGAGAATGGATTTCACTGAAAATGACTTATATACTCCCAATCCCTGGATAAATGTCCTCACCAACAGTCCAATAACAATAAGTGAAGATTATCCATAAATTCAGGTCTGAACAAATAAATAACTAACTTATAAAAAGTTGAATAATATTTTCCGATCGCAAACGACTCACCAAACGAGGTCATTAGTATGAAAAAACTCTTCATTTTAGCCCTGGGACTATTTCTGGGCACCTCAGCAATGGCTCAGGTTCCCTATCCCTTTGTTTCTACTCCTGTCGCCGACCTGAATGAACCCTGGGCTATGGAATTTTTGCCTGATGGCCGCATTCTGGTTACCGAGAAAGGCGGCACTATCCAACTGGTTACCCAGGATGGCAATACAACAGAAGTTGCAGGTGCCCCGGAAGTCGATTACTTCTTTCAGGGTGGACTTGGTGACATCGTTCTGCATCCTGATTTTGCCTCCAACAATACTCTCTACATCAGCTATGTTGAAGCCGGCGCTAATGAAACCCGCGGTGCTGTTGTAGCACGTGGCACACTAAATCTTGCTGCTCCTGCAATCGAAAACCTTGAAGTTATCTGGCGTGCTTTTCCTAAAGTAGATGGCGGGCTGCATTTCAGCCACCGTATCGCCTTTGATGCTGAGGGTCATATGTTTGTCTCCGCAGGTGAGCGTAATAAATATGATCCTGCTCAGGACCTGAATGCGACTCTTGGCAAAATCGTTCGTCTAAATGATGACGGGACACCAGCTGCAGGCAACCCCTTCGCAAGTCAGGGCGGCATCGCGGCAGAAGTTTGGTCTTATGGCCATCGCAACCCTCTGGGTATTGCCTTTGATAATGATGGGCGTCTCTGGAATGTTGAAATGGCGCCACGCGGCGGTGATGAACTGAACCTGGTTATTGCTGGCGAAAACTATGGCTACCCAATTGTCTCCAATGGCAACCATTACACTGGCGAAGTTATTCCAGATCATGACACTGACACAAGCGGTCAATTTGAAAAACCAAAAGTCTGGTGGAATCCAGTGATCTCACCATCCAGTCTGATGTTTTATACCGGTGACGCTTTCCCCGAGTGGAAAGGCAATGCCTTTATCAGTGGTCTGTCTTCCATGTCCATCATGCGCATTGTGGTGAACGGCGACAACGCTGTGGAAGCCCAGCGTTTTGTTATGGGACGAAGAATTCGTGGACTTGAGCAAGGTCCCGCAGGCAATATCTGGGTCATCGAAGACGGCCCCGAAGGTAGACTTTTGAAACTGACACCAAGAGGCTAAACAACGGGGACAGTGACTTTTTTTATTCAGTAAGAGTCAAAGCAGCCTATTATTGAATAAAAAAAGTCACTGTCCCCATTCCCACGCCATGACACCAACAGACTATTCACGACGAAAATTATTACAGTTTCTTGCCGGCAGTCCACTTCTGGCAGGTTCTCTTGGCCTGCCAGCGATTCCTGCTGGCGCGGCCCAACGTCTGAATGATAAAGATTACATTGCTGAATCTGCTCAGTGGGCTGTTAATGTCTTTGATATGGAAAACGTTGCACTACGCAACTGGAATCAGGCGCACTGGACTTATATTTCCCAGGGCGTTGATGATGAACTGACTCTGCGTGCCAATCGTGAAGGCTATGAGCGACTTCATTTGCGCGCCAGACGATTGATTGATGTCAGCACCATTAACCGACAAACCGAACTGTTCGGACATACGCTTTCCTCCCCGATAATTATGGCCCCTGTGGGCGGATTAGGCATGGCACACCCCGATGGCGACATTGAAGCAGCACACGGGGCACGAGCCAGTGGCCACAAAATGATTATGTCTACAGCGGCCACTTTTGGCATTGAAGATATTACTGAGGCAAGAGGGGAACCTGTTTGGTATCAACTCTACCCCACTGATGTGTGGGAAATAACCCAGGGCATATTACGCCGCGTCGAAGCCACAGGATCTGATGTGTTGTTTTTGACTACCGATATTCCTGCCCGCAATCAGGACCGCATGCGACGCTTTGATCGAAGCTCTGATAACTGTTCAGAATGCCATATCCCGGGTTCCACCTTTGCCGATAAAGCCATGCTGCAGGGCTTGAACGCGCCGGGCAATATTAGATCTTCCAACCCCGCCATGGATTGGGATTGGGTTAAACGCCTGCGTGATTCCACCGACATGAAACTGGTCATCAAGGGTCTTACCCAGCCTGAAGATGCCAGGCTGGCATTACGGGCAGGTGTCGACGGCATTTATGTTTCCAATCATGGTGGCAGAGGCGATGAAAGCGGTTTCGCCACCATTGATTCATTACCGGAAGTGGCGGACGTTGTACGCGGTCGTATCCCGGTCATTGTTGATGGTGGTATTCGTCGCGGCACAGACGTCTTAAAAGCTCTGGCTCTCGGCGCAGATGCGGTTTGTGTTGGCAGGCCTTATATCTGGGGACTGGGGGCGTTTGGACAGGAAGGTGTGACAAAGGTTATGCAAATTCTGGACAGCGAACTGGAAGTGGCTATGACACAGGCCGGGACACCGACGTTGGCGGATATTACTGCAGCGGCAGTGCGGTAAAGGGGACAGTGACTTTAATTATTAGATATAAGCTAAAAGTCTCTTATAAATCCATAATTAAAGTCACTGTCCCCGGATATAAGGCGTAATCGTCTCAATCCCTTTTCTGGCAACAATTTCCGGATCTGTGTTCTGTACCACCGGGTCAAATAACTCAAGAGACAGCGCTCGGCTGTAACCCTTCTCTGCCAGTTTATCCACAATGCGTTGCAATGGAGCGACACCTTCGCCCGGATAAGCTCTGTCTTTGCGTTCTACTACTTCAAGGTGCGGCAAGGCTGGGGTATCCTCAAAATGGATATGGTGAATCTCTCCCTGTTCTATCAAATCCAGATCTTCAAACTTACTCGTGCCTGACCAGAAATGATAAACATCAATCATAAATTTCAGATTGGGATGATCTACAGTTCGCACAACATCCAGACAAGTGCGCACATTATTAATCAAGGTAGATGAACGAGTGAACTCAACCATCAATGCAACATTATGGGGTTTGGCTATTTCGGCGGCTTCACGCAGGTTTTCAAACACCTGATCGTAATCATCCATGGTATGAGCCTGCCCGGCGGCCGAAGGTATTACCAGCCTGTCTGCTCCCAATGATTCAGCCAGCGCCACTTTCCATTTCAGATCTTCCACAGCCTGGGCACGCCGTGGCCCACTTTCCTCGAGGAATAATTGATTGGTGGATGACACCGCTGTGATGCCAAGGTCATCCATCAGCAGTCGCGCAGAACCTGCGCCATTGCTGTCTTCAAATTTTTTCGCCGTTGGCAAATCTGGTTCAGCGGCGGTAATTCCTGCTCGCGACCAGCCTTCCATCACGGTGCGAAAGTCAAAGCCACTGGATGTCAGCCCGTGCATACATACAAACATGCCTGAGTTTGATGCAGCACTGCTGGTGGATGATCCGGAGACTGCAGCCAAAGCACTTACACTCGCAGACAAGGCCATAAATTCCCTTCTGTTAATTCCCGACATTTATTAATCCCTTAGATAATCAAAAGGGTCTGGACAAAATTTATAATTTGCCCAGACCCTGCTGATCCCCCTAATAACTCTGTAACTATTACATTAACTGAATTAAATTATTTCGCGCCCGAGAGTCCCGCGCGGCACTCTATAGCCAACATCATTTACATAGTCGGGACCAATCGCGGAAATAGACGGTGTGCCACTGCCACGCATGGTAATGCCAAGTTCTCTGTTCAGCAAATCCAGCACTCTTTCAACACCGGCCTGTCCAAATGCACCCAGGCCCCAGCAATATGGCCGACCAATGCCTACAGCAGAGGCACCCAGCGCAAGTGCCTTGAATACATCGGTACCACGACGAATCCCACCATCAACAATGACCGGTATCCTGCCGTTTACTGCACTTATCACTTCCGGAAGACATTCAATGGTTCCCCGGCCAGTATCCGTTGCACGAGCACCATGATTGGAGAGAATAATGCCATCAGCTCCGTGCTGCACCGCAAGGACCGCATCAGCCCCTACTTCAATCCCTTTAATTATGACATTCATGTTGGTCACTTCTTTCATACGACCAATCACGTCCCAGGTCAGCGCAGAATCCACCAGGCCCACGCCCTGCATATCCAGGCCATCAAACATTGGTTTAGCCTGCCCGTAATGACACTCTTCACAAAAACGGTCATCTTCACGTGCCAGTACTGCCGAGGTTTCTGTATTCCTGCCGCCAGGCAAATCCACTGTCAGGCAAACTGTTGTGCAGCCCGCTGCTTCAGCCCTGCGCAACAATGCTTCGGTATATTCCCAGCGATTGGTGGAATATAACTGAAACCAGACGGAACCTTCGCCGCGCGCCTGGACAACCTCTTCTATCGGAGAAGATGCCTGGGTGGAAAGAATCATATGATGCCCTTTCGCAGCAGCCGCGCGAGCCACACCCACATCAGCATCACTATGAAAGCCACCGGTACTTCCGATCGGGCTCAAAAATATTGGAGAACTGGCTTCTGCACCAAGAACATTAACAGACATGTCTGTGCGTCCGCTGACATCAACAAGCCGACGCGGATGAATCTGAAACCGGGAATATCCTTCCCTGTTGGCTCTGAGCGTGGTGTCACTGTCAACACCGGAAATCAGATAACCAAAATGAGCAGGTGGCACTTTCTCCCGGGCAATTGCTTCCATCTCGAAAACATTAATCACCTGGTCAGGATTCGTCAGCTTTTCACCCAGGGTCTCTTCAACTTCCTGGCTGAAGGCGGAATAACTGGTGAGCAAAGGACTACCCGCAAGAAACTTTAGAAATTCACGACGATACTCCTGGTGCTTTATCGAAATATTGGGTGCTTTTATCTTTGACATCTAAGGCTCCTTCGCCTGAACATAATTAAGAGAGAGTAACCAAATATTACAGGGATGAGAAGCCCGCAATATTTGACAGGGAAATCTCATCAGATTATTAGAATTAGTCTCATAAAAAGATTAGAATCGAATCAACTTTGAATTGCCAGAACAAGTAAAGTCTCGTTTCTTAACCAAAAAGACTATATATGCCTGATCAACAACTTAAATGCTCCGTATCTCATTCTTCTGATTTTTTAAACGAACCCTGGTCTATGCTTATCCTCAGGGAATTCATGATTTTTGGTGGTACTCGTCGTTTTGAGCAACTTTATAACGCCCTGGGAATTTCAAGGAATGTGCTAACCAAACGTCTTCGAAACTTTCTGGAACTCGGGCTTATCAAGAAATCTCCCATCTTTGAAAATAGCCGGCGTATGGAATACAAGTTAAGAAGAAAAGCCTGGGAACTCTCCCCGGTCATGCTTGCTCTTCATGTTTGGGCTGAAAAATGGTCAGAAGATGAGGGCGGCGCAGAAATAGAATTTGTCGACATCTACAAGAATCAGCCATTGGCAAAAGGATGCGTGAGCTCACAGGATGGTAGAATCCTTGAACCAGATGAAATCCGTGTCATCAGCAGAACCGAAAATGCTCGACGCTATCTGGAAAAATACAAGACAAAGCCTGCCCGATCAGATCCAAAAAGCAAAGCAGCCTGATATAAGTCAGCAATACCTGTATTGACTTCACCTATACCGGAGGCTATAAGTCCTCTTTAAGGACTAAAACTAAAAACTTTAATTCATCTGGCGGGAAGGACATACTTGTAGGCTGACTATTATTAGTCAGCTATGGGGATCATTTCAAAGCGGCTATGAAAGCAATACATCAGAAAGGTCTTGTCCTTGTCCTATCCAGTCTGCTCACTGGCTTAACGGCCATATCAGCCCATGCGCAGTTATCACTGCCTGAAGCTGCCATGGCCCAAGATAGCGGGCTGCTCAAACAACTCCTTGCACAAGGCGCTGATCCAAATATTACTGGTCAGTTCGATACGCCAGCCTTGCACTGGCTTATCAGGGTAAATGATCAGGAAAATGCCCTGCTTTTACTGAGTGCTGGCGCCGATGTAAATCAGACTAACCGCTATGGTGTCACGCCAATGAGTCTGGCTGTCAGCAATGGAGATCCTGACATGGTGCGCCTGCTTCTTGATGCCGGCGCCGACCCAAACACACTGGAACATAATGCTCAGTCGGTCTTGATGAGCGCTGCAGATGTGGGCAATTTTGAAACTGTTAAGTTATTGGTTGAGAACGGCGCAGATGTGAATGCTCGTGACAGGTCTTTTGGTCAGACCCCCTTAATGTTTGCTGCCAGAGCAGGCCACCCGCTGATTGTTGACTACCTGCTTGAGAAAGGCACAGATCCCAATGTCGCCACAACCATTGGCAAAACCCCACCATGGGTTGGTCCTAATTCCCAGCGTGGATTCGGTTTCGGTATTGGCATCATTCGCGGCGGCACACCTGCTGATCGTGGGCGACGAGAGCCTATACCTGGCGGAATGACGCCATTATTGTATGCGGCACGCCAGGGGCATACCGATATCGCCAAACTCTTGCTGGAAGCAGGCGCTGACATCCATAAAGCCGAAGCCAATAATATAAGCCCGCTGTTAATGGCTGTTGAAACCAACAGTATGGAAACGGCGCATTACCTGATTGCACAGGGAGCTGATGTTAATTCGGTGGACTGGTACGGTCGCACTCCCCTTTGGGAAGCCGTTAATGTCCGCAACCTTTATATCCATAATGATAAATTCAGCAATTACATTGCCAACCGTGATGAAATTTTTAATCTGATTGAAACGCTGATTGAAGAAGGCGCTGACCTGAATGCGCGTACCAAAGAATCACCTCCAATCAGGTATGACCTGCTTAGTATTACAGGCACTCTGGAATGGGTAGATTTCACCGGACAAACAGCTTTTCTTCGAGCAGCGCGCGCCGGAGATATGGATGTGATGAATCTGCTCCTCGAAAATGGCGCTGATCCTTATATAGAAACATTTGCCGGCACAAATGCCCTGATGGCTGCTGCAGGCATCAACTGGGTAGTCGCGCAAACCTGGACTGAAAGTGCAGAACAATTACTGGCTGCTGTGCAGTTTTGCATTGATCTGGGTATGGATATTAATCACGCCAATTCCATGGGTCTTGCTGCCATACATGGCGCCGCAAATCGCGGCTCCAACGATATCATTCAATTGCTTGTAGATCATGGTGCACGGCTTGATGTCGTGGACAACGAAGATCGCTCGCCCCTTGTATGGGCCAGAGGAGTCTTCCTCGCAACGCATCCATCAGAGGAAAAACCGGAATCAATGGCACTGATTTCAAGCCTGTTGGAAGAGCAAGGCTTACCTGTCAGGTAAACTCTGCAAAGGGCAAAAGAGAGTTTTTAAAAAAATATAATGACTGAACTGTTTTCAATGAGAAAATTACATAAATTGATAGGCATTCCCGGAATGCTCGGCATTTTTTGCATGCCAGTACAGGCCCAGAATGTCCCTGAATTTATTGATCAGTATTGCCTGAAGTGTCATAACTTTGAAGACTGGGCTGGCAGTCTCGATATGGAAGGCCTCGATTTCGATCATGTCGATACTGATCCTGAAGCCTGGGAATTGATGATCAAAAAAATCCGTATAGGGATGATGCCTCCTGTCGGAGAAGAGCGCCCGGACAGCAATGCCATAAAAAACTTTACCAGGCAGATTGCTGAACAGCTCGACAATAACATTGAAACCATCCCGGCATCACCATCCCTGCATCGCCTGAACAGGACCGAATATGCGAACGCCATTCGCGATTTGCTGGCACTGGATATCGATGTCAGCACCATGTTGCCCAGGGATAATTCCAGCGGCGGTTTTGACAATGTTGCCTCCTCTCTCGGCTTTTCACCGGCACTGGTTCAGGCCTATGCCTCAACAGCGATGAAAATCAGTCGCTGGGCAGTGGGTGATGCCACCACTACAGAATTCTCAACCGCCTATTTACCACCACCAGATCTGGCCCAGGATAAACATATAGATGGCTTGCCACTGGGTACTCGGGGCGGCATGAAAATCACTCATAATTTTCCCCTCGATGCCCAATATGATATCGCCATCACTGGTGGCCGCTCTTTTGGTTTTTCTGCCAGGCCAGATATCAGTATTGATGTAACTATTGATGGCATCCCGGTCATGTTGGAAGGCCAAAGAATTAACCGTGTTCCCCTGAGCGCCGGGCCTCACACAATTACGGCAGCCATTATCGACAATGTTCAGCCCGCCGGAGTGAATGATATTTATAATAATTATTCTGTCGGCGGAGGAATCAACCGTATCGAAATAATCGGTCCTTATGATGCAACTGGCCCCGGCAACACCCCCAGTCGTGAGTTGGTTTTTAGCTGCTACCCGACCAGTAATGATGAAGAAACCGCCTGTGCTGAACAGATTGTAGAAGATGTGGCCACAAGGGCCTTCCGGGCTCCCGTAACAAACAGTGACGTTGAAGCAATTATGACCTTTTACCAGCAAGGATACCGGGAAGATAATTTTGAAGCCGGTGTGCAGCAAGCCCTGTCCCGCATTCTTATCGACCCCCGCTTTCTGGTCCGTTTTGAAGAAGAACCGGAAAATTTAGCGCCAGGTGAAATCTACACGATCAATGATCTGGAGCTTGCATCACGCCTGTCCTTTTTCCTGTGGAGCAGCATTCCCGATGCAGAATTGCTGGAGCTGGCAATAAATAATGAGCTCAGCCAACCTGGAATACTTGAACAACAGGCCACACGAATGCTGCGTGATGGCAAAGCCAGAGCATTGGTGGAAAACTTTGCCGGGCAATGGCTGTTTCTTCGTGATGTAGAAACAGTGACTCCGGAAGAAGGAAATTTTGACGACAATCTAAGAGCTGCTTTTATTCAGGAAACCCAGCTGGCGATTGCCAATATGATTAGCGAAGACATTCCGGTTACACAGCTGCTTGATGCTAACTACACTTTCCTTAATGAAAAACTGGCCAAGCATTATGATATTGAGGGGGTCAAAGGTTCCTATTTCAGAAAAGTTCAACTAGCTGATGACAGTCCAAGACGTGGTTTGCTGGGACATGGCAGTATCCTGACAGTGACCTCAACAGCAAGTCGTACTTCTCCTGTTGTCAGGGGCAGCTGGATTCTGGAAAACCTGCTTAGTGCGCCAGTACCGGCACCGCCTCCCGGTGTGGAAACCAACCTTGATGGCGATGGCAGTACAGTAATCACTACCTCAGTGCGAGAAAGGCTTGAAGCCCACCGTGCAGATCCTGTTTGCGCATCCTGTCATGCAGTAATCGACCCGGTAGGCTTTGCTCTGGAGAATTTTGATTTAGTGGGGCAATGGCGTGAATACGATGGTGACTCAAAAGTAGATCCCAGTGGTATTTTGCTGAACGGCTCGAAACTCAGTGGGCCAGCAGATTTACGTAATGCGCTGATCGGGTACTCCGAATTATTTGTTGAGACGATGACTGAAAAACTAATGACTTATGCCCTGGGCAGGGAACTTGAATACTTTGATATGCCGACTGTTCGTTCTATTATTAGACATGCTGAAGAAAATGATTATCGTTTTTCAGCGCTGGTAAAAGGTATTATCAACAGCGATCAGTTTAACAAGAGAGTTAAAAGCGGTAGCGAAGGTTTGGAAGAAGTGGCTGATCGAAATAACGGCCAGGCAAATAACACTCCGGAGGCCTGATATGGCAACCTATATCACCAAGAAGCATCTTTCACGCAGAACATTTCTGCGTGGAACCGGCACGACACTGACACTGCCTTTTCTGGAATCGATGCTTCCGGCTGGCACTGCCCTGGCACAAGGTGCTTTACCAAAAACACGCTTCGGGGCTATTTATACTCCCCATGGCGCTACCATGTCCCGCTGGACTCCGGCCACAACCGGCAAAAATTTTGAATTTACGGAAATCCTCAAACCTCTTGAAGCTTTTCGTGAACGGGTGAACGTTATCTCCGGACTGGGACTGCCTCTGGCCTATGGTCCAGGTGGTGCCACTGCGAACCATAATCGTTCAGCAGCAACATTTTTAAGTGGCGCAAAACCCCAGTCAGGCGCCTCACCAATGCTTGGTGTCACCATTGACCAGATGATCGCCCAGCACTTGCACCAGGACACTCCTTTACCGTCTCTGGAGTTAACCATTGAAGAAGCCACACTCAGCTGCGGCGAAGGGCTGAGCTGCGCTTATCGCAACACCATTTCCTGGCAGTCAGATGTAAGCCCCTTGCCGATGCAGAATAATCCCCAGGTAGTGTTTGAGCATTTATTTGGTGACGGCGCTACTCCCGAACTGCGCGAAGCCAGACGCAAACAATCACTGAGTCTGCTTGATGCCATATCAGATCAGCTCTCTTCTTTAAACCGCTCCTTACCTGCAGGCGATAAAATCAGGCTGGAACAATTCCTGACTGATATCCGCGAAATTGAACGCCGTATTGTTCAGGCGGGTGAAAAGTTGAGCGATGATATTGCTGTTCCCGATAAGCCAAATGGCATCCCGTCGAACGTTGATGAGCACATCAAGCTTATGTATGACTTGCAGGTACTGGCGTGGCAGACCGAGATTTCCCGTGTTTCCACCTTCCTGATGGCCAAGGAACTCAGTGGTGCGGTATATCCCGCCAGCGGCGTCAGAGACGGTTTCCATACCCTGTCTCATCATTCCCAGAATGAAGAACAAAAGGCCCGTTTTGCCGTACTCAATCGCTACCATGTTGGCCTGCTCGCCTATTTCATGGACAAACTCAAAGCCACTCCTGATGGCGATGGCAACCTGCTGGATAACTCAATGATCCTTTATGGCAGCGGTATGAGCGATGGCAACTCCCATAACCATGACCCTCTGCCAGTTATTCTGGCAGGTGGTGCCTCTGGCAGACTGGAAGGCAACCGTCACATCATGAATCCGGACAAAACCACCATGTCCAATCTACTGGTATCCATGCTTCACTTGCTGGATATTGAACAGGAAAGCTTTGGCGACAGTGACGGTTATGTGACTTTATAGCTTTGTAAGTTTGCAGGTTTTAAAGACAGCTATACCTTTATAAAAAGATTAAACAGGATAGGTTTTTTGACAGTTAATGTCGTTCAGGAAGAAAATCATGACCAGGAAAAAGCAGTCCACTAAAGGAATTCGCCAATCCTCCATAAAAATTCGCGATAGAATTTTAAAACGTCGTTCAATACTTAACTATGGGCTTGGCATTGGCGCAGGCGCTTCTTTGGCAGCACTAACACCCAGGTCATTAATACCCACTGTTTTTGCCGCTGAACAACGCCCAAGGTTTCAGCGCATACCAGTTCAATACATTGCGGCTTTGGCCTCACCAGAAGCCAGCAGCGGGAACAATGCCCAACAATGGGGAATCTGGCGTAAAGACCCTGGCTTGCTGGCTCAGATGCGTGAAAAAGCAGCACAAGTGCTATAACAGGCTTATTCCTGCCTAAATTCCACAATTTATCCACTATTTCACCACTCAAGGCCTATCTGGCCTTGGCAGGTACACTGTTGAGTGTGTTAGAATGCGCGCCCAGAATCGACCAAAGCTTGTTTGCGTCGCATTAATCATAGAAAAATTACACCAACTCATATCCCAAATATCACTGCAATATGTCCACAGTATTAAGCCTCAAAGAACTCCGCTCCAGTAGCGCACTCAAAGCTGAAATCCAAAAGCTGGAAGATGATAAACAGCAGCTTCAGGATCAGCTCGACCGTCAGAAAAAGCTTGAGCAAAAGTTAAGAGACGACATTCTTGACCACAAAAAAGACTTTGAGCATCTGGAAAAACAGTTTAACCATTTTGCTGAACTGGAAGCTGAGTATGATGCTCTGCAACAGCAATTGCAGATGGAGCGACTTGAAAAGCTTATAGATGGCGATAAAAAAGACAATACTGTAAATGCCCAGGTCAAAAAAGTTAAAGAAGAAATGTCTGCGGTGCAGTCAGAATTGAAAGAACTGAAAAAACTCGACCCTCTGCGTCTCAAGCGTCAAGTGTCTGACCTGAAAAAGAAAAATATTGAGCAAAGTAAAGACAACAAGAATATCAACATGGCTCTCGTAGCAGAACGCAAGGAAGTGAAAGAACTCACTGCGAACAAAGCCCAACTAGAACAGGAAGTAGAAGCTGCCAACAAGCAGACTGACTATTTCTGGGAATCCAAGGACGGTAACTGGGCCCTATACGAAACCGGCCTGGTCCTGAATGGCGAAGATGGAGCTGATAAAAAAAGTGCTGACGAAGCCCCCCTGAATCGCATTCAATGCCTGAACAGGGAAACCGGCGTCAGTGTTGTCAGCCTGTCACTGGGCGAGGATGACAAAGCCACCTGGAAAGGTGAGCTGGAAATACCTGAAGACATTTCCATTGAAGCAGGCAAGCGTCTTAAGAAAATAGCTGCTGAAGCAGAAGAAGACGAAGACTAGACAACCTCAGCTAACTTCAACATTTAGCGTTTATCACCCTGACACTTTTAATGTATCGATGACTCTACCCGGCTCCAATCCCCTGGAGTAATCTGCATCCACAAAGTCGAGCTGAACGATCCATTGGTATCAACTACCTAGGTAGCCTGCAGCGGTACTTCAAAGCTGTGATCACCATTAAATTTCGGAATATTGCTTCTTGAGGAACATTACTGAGAAAGTTTTCCTGCAGGCGTTAAATATCTCCATGAAGACTCATGCAATCTCCGTCTGGTTAAGATGAACAAATAAAGATATAAGTGTAGACTGGAATGCAGTCATCTTCTTTCATAATCATTAAAACTATTTATTTACCCTGTAACAATGATTATTCAGCTTTCAACGCAATCTTTGAGCATTTTTCCCGGCAACTTATCCAAAACTGTTTTCACCCTGCTTTCAATTGTCAGCACTTTTTTATTCGCGCCAAATCTATATGCAGCTGATAGTGAGAGTCGCCAGATCATTATTCTTTCACAAGACAGCAATATCAGTATTGATGAAAAATCCAGTCAGCAAAGTACCACATATATAGAGACAGATATTGTCCCCCTACCAGGTGGCGGAAATATTATTGCCTTGTTAGCTGGAGATGCAAGTGAGCCGGTTTATCGCTTCAACCTGGTAGATTGCCCACTGCTTGAAATCCTGGACGCCCTTGTCATTACTTTTAATGCTGAAGAGATTAAAGTCCCAGGTCAGCCCGGCATCACAGCAAATGTTGTTGTAAAAGACGACAATGCTCTTGGCATCACCATCACTACCCAGGTTGAACTTACCAATATTAGAGACACCATTGACCAAGTAGCCATTGCCTCCGGCTGCAATATTTTTCTGGAGAGGAAATCGATCGTGGTAGATCTGTGCGGAAACTAAAAAGAGTTTTATCTCAACTGCAGCTTGAGGTTTTGTGCAGAGCAGTTCCCGACTTTTTCAAGGGATTAAGGTATCATTCTTTTTTTTAAACCCTGTTTTATAGCTTACCTTAATTGCTTATCCAGATACTTTATCATTCAGAAACTGATTACATTTGAAACATGAAAATAGAACTGATCTGTACAGGCGAAGAAGTCCTTTCCGGCCAAATAATTGATACTAATGCTGCCTGGTTTGGCGATGTCCTGATGAATGTTGGTCTGGAATTGCAACGCAAAACCACTGTTGGCGATCGCATGGAAGATCTGGTCAGCGTTTTTCAGGAAAGAAGCCTGCACGCTGATGTGATTCTGGTTAACGGCGGCCTGGGTCCGACTTCGGATGACTTGTCCGCAGCGGCTGCAGCAAAAGCGCTCAATGTTGAATTAGTGGAAGACAGTGGCTGGCGCGCCCATCTGGAGAGCTGGTACAGCAAGCGCGACAGAAAAATGCCGGTGAGCAATTACAAACAATGTCTTCTGCCAGAAGGCGCAGTGCTGGTAGATAATCCAATGGGCTCCGCACCAGGCTTTCGCGTGAAAATTAATAATGCCTGGCTATTTTTCACACCCGGTGTACCAGTCGAATTAAAGCCCATGGTAATGGATCAGTTCCTGCCATTTATCACTGAAGAGTTTGGTATCACGGATGCCATACGTCTGGAAAAACTGGTGACAATTGGTCATGGCGAATCAACCCTGGCTGACGAGCTGAGCGCCATTACAATTCCAGAAGGCATTACCCTGGGCTACAGGCCTTCGCCCCCTCATGTGGAAATAAAAATATTCGCCCGGGGTAATCTAGCTATCAGTGCCATGCCGAATTATATTAAGGATGTAAAAAAGAGTCTTGATACGGCATTGGTTACAGATCGCTTTCCCAGCATTTCCGAAGAAGTGCATACACTGATGATGGAATCTGGCAAATCGCTGAGTATTGCTGAATCCTGTACAGGAGGAATGCTGACCAGCCAGCTTGTGGATTTTCCGGGCAGCTCCACTTACCTCAAGCAAGGTCTGGTGACTTATTCCAACACCGCCAAGCAAAAGATTCTGGGTGTAAAAGAAGATACCTTACAAAACCATGGCGCCGTCTCATTGGAAGCCGCGCTGGAAATGGCAATGGGCGCACGTTCTTTATTGGAGACTGACTTTGCTCTCGCCACAACAGGCATCGCCGGCCCCGATGGCGGTAGTGACGAAAAGCCGGTAGGCCTGGTAGCTATTGCACTTTGTGATAACAATACCAGCTGGGTTCAGACTATAAAATTATCCAACCGATCAAGAAATCTGGTCCGCGTCATGAGCTGCGCAGTAGCACACGATATGCTTAGACGCCGACTTATTGATGAAGATCCCATCGTTGATTATCCGTTTATTTCCCGCCTGGATTCACAGGTTATCCACGTCGATTAGTCAGCACCCCATTGTAAGAGTAAAATAGCTTCCCACTATTTTGCTGCTTACTGAGTTCCAAAGAAAAGAACAGTTACACCAAGGCGGAGACGCATTATCAAACTGTATTTATCCATACGCTGGAAAATGATTCTTTCCATCATCGTTCCATTGATCATTATTACTTCGGTAGTGATGGGCGTGACGCTGACTCGTATTTATGATTATGCCAGTATCAATATTGAGCAACAGGAACTGGGAGAACTGAATTTATATGCTGGACGTATCGCTGCGCAGTTTGACAGCCTTTCCCAGATAGCCAGCACCACTGCCAATATTCTGACTCTTGATAAAGAGTTCTCCGAAGAAGAAATGTATGCCCTGTTATTAAGTAATGTTTCTGGCAATTCACAGATCTATGGCGCAGCAATCGCTTTTGAGCCTTTTATATTTAATGAAGACATTCGCCTGTTTTCTCCTTATGCCTATGATGAAGACGGGAATCTTTCTACGCTCGATGTGGGAAATGATTCCTATGATTACACCGATGGCAGCTGGGAATGGTACAGCGCCGTAAAAGAAAAGGGACAGCCATTGTGGACAGAGCCTTTTTTTGATGAAGGTGCTGGCAATGATCTGATGACAACATATTCCGCACCTTTTTATCGAGACGGCAACTTTGCCGGTGTGGCTACTGTCGATGTAAACCTGACAAGTCTCAATCAAGATATAGCGCGACAATTTACCGGCAAGAATTTCATCATTCTCAGCAAGGGCGGACGCTTTATCAGCCACTACAATCCCTCACTGGTGTTAAGCTCAACTATTCAGGACCAGGTAGCTATGCAGAATAATCCTGCCTACAGTGATGCGGTAAATAACATTTTGCAAGGCAATAGCGGCATAAACAGTATCGACAAGCTGTTTCTCAATGGCGAGATGATCAATGGGGAATCGTTAATACTGCACACCCCGGTACCCGACATGGACTGGGTTCTGACCTCAACCATTGCAAAAGCGGATATGATGCAGGAGTGTACGTCGTCAAACCCTCTTGGACAAAGTTAGCTCTGATTTAAGAGACACATTAGCCCATCTGGGTTAGTAACTTAGTCTGCTTATCGTAATGCATTTTCCGGCGCATCGCCAAGGTGTTGATCTTAATCCTTTCACGTTGTTCCAGTATTTCATGTCCACGACCATAATATACATCTGCTGGCGTCAGGTTATCCAGTGACTCGTGATAGCGTTCATGGTTGTAGTAGTTTACGAACCGCTGTAGATGCTCTTCTAACTCACTTGGAAAGTAGTAGTTGTTGAGCAGAATTTGATTCTTCATCGACCGATGCCACCGCTCTATTTTGCCCTGAGTCTGTGGATGATATGGCCGGCCTCTGGTGTGGACCATGTTATTGGTTTCCAGATAATCCGATAGCTCACCTGAGACATAACAAGGGCCGTTATCACTGAGCAATCGCGGTTTGTGTTTAACCGTAGCATGCTCCAGTTCTGTGAAGGCTAATGCATCGTCCAGCGTGTCGGAAACATCACTGCTGCTCATAGAAGTGCATAAGCGCCAGGCAATGATGTAACGTGAATAATCGTCCAATATGGTGGAGAGGTAATACCATCCCCAGCCAATAATTTTGAAGTAGGTGAAATCCGTTTGCCAAAGCTCGTTTACTCTTCGGCTTGGGTGCTGAAACTTGTCACCAGCCTGCATGAGGATATAAGCCGGACTGGTGATAAGGTCCTGGGCCTTTAGCAGCCTGTAAACAGTAGACTCTGAGACAAAATACGCTCTCTCATCAGTGTAGCTAACAGCCAACTCCCGTGGAGACAACTCGGGCTTCTCCAGAGCCATTTCGATAATAGCGGTGCTGTGTTCTTGCGACACTTTGTTCCAGACCATACTGGCCGAGGGCTTACGATCTTCCAAGCCATCAACACCGCTATCCTGATAACGCTTTAACCAGTTATAGAATGTGGACTTGTGAATATCCAGCCGCGCCAAGGTCCGTCTCACAGAAAGACTGGAGTTTTCAACCAGACGTATGATTTCGCCTTTCTCTGCGGCAGAATACCTCATATATCGTCCACCCCATCCCCGAGAACGCTTTTTTTCAGTAGGCGATTTTCCATGAGCAGTTCACCCAGTGTTTCTTTCAGGGCAGAGGATTCGGCTCTTAGTTCTTTGACTTCGCTTGAGGTCGCTTCACGGTTTGTGTCGCCAGCTAGACGCTTCTTGCCTGCTTCCAGGAATTCTTTGGACCAGCGGTAGTACACATTGCTGTTCAGCCCTTCACGGCGGCACAGCTCCGCAATACTGTCTTCACCGCGCAAGCCTTCCAGTACAATACGGATTTTCTCTTCAGCTGAATAATGTTTTCGGGTAGCTCGGCGTATATCGCGAACTGTCTTTTCTGCACTTCTTTTCTTTTCCATCATCAATTCCTCTCGGGTTAACGATGGGCTATAAGTGACTCTTAAGCAATCAGGTGATTATGTCCAACTAGGGCTGACGGGGTACACGAGTTTGCGTTAAAGCCCAA
>Ga0257114_1001187_pt1 | contig 18941 bp, 25 predicted proteins | sample SI112_10mmetaG_FD_190149 | JGI IMG/M metagenome (GOLD analysis project Ga0257114, IMG submission 190149) | Marine microbial communities from Saanich Inlet, British Columbia, Canada - SI112_10m | ecosystem: Environmental > Aquatic > Marine > Inlet | place: Canada: British Columbia | collected...
TCTGCTCCAGCTAGAAGTAATTCTTCAACCATTTCACCAGTAACTACATTACCAGCTATAATATTGGTATGAGGTAAAAACTCTCTAACCTTCTTAATAAAGTCTACAAAGCTTTGACTGTATCCATTAGCAACATCAACACATAAAAATTTAAGAGTATATCCTTTTTTAAGAAGAGCCTCTTTTAAAAAGATTAATTTATTAAAATCTAAATCTCTCTTACCTATAGTAACAGCTACGTTATTTTCTCTTTCAGTGCTTAGTTCTGTAATTAAAGTTTCTTTATCTAGCGATTTTTTAAAACAAGTAAACAATCCAATATCAGATAATTCTCTAGAAACTTCTACAGTTCCAACACCATCCATATTAGCAGCCATAATAGGAATGCCAAAATATGTTCCACCGTGTTTAAACTTATAAGATCTATGAAGATCAACTTCTCTTCTTGACGTTAGAGTAGATCGTTTAGGTCTAATCAACACATCATCGAAATCATATTTAAGTTCAGTTTCTATTCTCATGCCGTTCTAATTATAGAATATAATTTTTAATAATCAATATAAAGTTATAAAGTTAAAATTTTTTTGCTTCTTAAACCTTTTAAAATAAATATAATAAATGTCATTCTCATCTGAAGTAAACATAATTTTAGAAAAAATTGGTCCTTATAAGCCAATAAACTTACCTGTAAAATTAAACTAAATCTCTAAAATTTAACTAATTTGACATAAATATTAATATGTCTGATAAAGTTTTCGATACAGGTTTATACAATGTTACCAAAATGGGTGACCCAGCACCAATTCCATCTGGACAAGATGCAGTTGGTAGAGGTGGACAATTTTCACTTAGCGCTTCAAATAATTCAGTGCAGCTACTGACTACTGGTACTTTCGGCGGGAGTGATGTTGTTGGTCTATTGTTTAATTTAGATACAGGTGCTTCAGGCGCGCCTGTAACAGCACGTACAATGACCTCTCCTGATGGTTCTAATTCTACTATAAGATTACACGCCGACTACGTTGGAGAGACATTTGCTCTTATTAATGCTGATGGACTTACAGTTACATATACAGCTGCTGCTGGTACTATGGCTCCTGTCGCTTCAGGTGAAAACTTAGCCGTTGGTCCTAATTTAAGAAGGCAAGTAAATTTAGGTTACCGTTAATAATACCAATTTAAAATAAAAAGCCGGCATTTAAATGCCGGCTTTTTTTGTGCTACTGTTTAGGTGTCTTTACATGAGGTACTGTAACATCATGTAAGGTAAAATGTCGCATACTAACATCTGAATATCGTTCAGGGTTAATATCGATACCACCTCTACGAGCATATAAACATCTTACAGCTAGCTTATCTGGTTTAAGGATATCATATAAGCGCTTATAGATAGTTTCACAAATCTCTTCGTGGAAATGACATTCGTCTCTAAAAGAGACAATATACTTAAGTAGAGAGATAGGATCAACAGCCTTATCTCCTTCAATTTCAATATATACATCACCCCAATCAGGTTGTGAAGTTACACGACAGTTAGACTTAAGCAATGCACTATGATAGCGTACTACATCTACATCATTCTGAACAGTTTCGAGTAGTTCTGGTGTCTCTTGATAAACAGTAAACTCCAAATCGTCAATAGGGTACTCTTCTTCAAGAGTAATATGACTAAACTCACGGTAGTTATGACCCCATTCATCATTTGCAGTTGTAACTTCGCTAAGTACATGCTCATTAGTATCAACTCTTACTTCAACATTACGTTCAAGTAACTCTGTAAGATCTGCTTGCGCATTTAGTTCAATAGTCTTTAATACCTCCGCTTGGTTTTTACCAAGCTTAGTCATATTAAAGGAGTTAAAATATAGCTTAAAGGATTTAGACTCTACGATAAATTCACTATCACAAGGAATATAAACCTTCGCAATACCTACTACAGGTAATCCATGATTTGTAAGTCCAGATACTTCATACGCGTTCCAAGTATCACCACCTTCGAAAGGTAGATTATCATCGTCAATATCTAGATGCGTTCTATTAGACGCTCTAGGCTCTCTTACTAAAAGCTCTGGATCATACGTATCTTTATATTGAGACGATTGACCCAAATGCTTACTAATATTACTATTGTCTAGTTCTTTTAATGCCATAACTTAATTAATTTTAATATGAACGCCTTTATCTTCAAGTACTTTTTTAATAAAAGTCATACGTTCATCTACTGTACCACTTACTGTATGCAAGTTATACAAATATACATGATCACTCATACGATTCTTATATGCCTCAAATAAGCCTAATATCTCTTCTCTAAAACTATTACAAGTAGATCTTTCACCATCATCTACTAATTCTACATCGCTATGATTAGTATAGAATATAACATCAACCATTGACATAATCCTATCAAATACAGCTATAGCATGAGTTAATGTACTTAGACTTACTTTACCATGATTATACAACCACTGTGTATATACTACCCCATCTAACGCACATCTATCCAAAATAGTAACATCATGACCATACCTTCTATATACATTAGATATATGATCAGCCATAATCATTAGCTGAGTAATATCACTACCATCCTCGTTAATAGGTAAATTAAACTCTCTATTGATACGTCTAGTAACTTCATCAACATAATTAAAGTTTGTATTTAGCTCTTTTACTTTATTCAATAAAGTAGTTTTACCTGTACTCTGAGCTCCCGTAAAAGATACTATCATAGTTTAATTATATCATTGTTCCTTAAGAAATCAATCCATGCTGCTAAAGAAGTACTTTTTAATCCTGTAAATACTTCATCGAGAGTTTTCATGGTATTGAAACGTTTTACTTCTGAAACTATCTCTCCACTATCCACCTCAGGCACAACCCTATGAACAACGCTACCATAGTAAGTATAGTTACCTTCTTTAAACATACGCTCTTGCGGATCCTTACCCTTTAGTTCAGGATAGTCAGTAATAAGACCGGGGTGACCATTATAAATTGTATATATGTTACAAATATTCTCCGGTATAATACGAAGCCATCCATGTAGTGTAATAAATGAATTTAAATCTGATATACCGTGTAAGAAGTTAGCAGTTTTTGCTTCAAAATTACTAACCACTTTGATCCTAGATTTACCGCTTAAGCCAGATAATCCTCCTTTATGGAGTTTAAGTATTTGAGGATGCCATTCAGACTCATCACTATTATTAGTCACTATAATATCCGGCCACCTATTAAAGTGCGAGGCGAGATCAACGATCTCACCTCCTGTTTGAGAAAATAACGCTACCCACTTCTTCATAGATATTTCAATGATACGAAGTTAATCATTAAATGCAACGTATTATCAGTAATAATAAGTAACCACATAGCTAGAAAATCAGGAGTCTTTTTACAATAACCAAAATGAGATAAGTCGCCATTTTGAGGCCAATGACCTCTTGGTGCAAGGTAGTTTTTAAGCTTAGCAACGTGTTTAGCTAAACTATATCTATCAATAATAAAATGTGTACCAAATATAACAAGCCAAGCATTAAGAGAAGGCTGTAGTAATAAGAATGGTGTAGAGTAAACTAGCGCGTGTATAAATGCGGCAAAATGACATTTTGCTTTATTAGCTGCCATCCAACCTGACTGAAGAAGATAGTCTCCGATCAAATGTAATATTAACTGACTCATGAGTCTACTATTATTATATAGAGTAAAATCTACTTTTCAACTAAATAATTTAAATGAATGAATTTTTACAGGTGGCTGAGAAGGTAGGATTTCCGATTGCTGGAGCTCTAACCGCCGGGTTCTTTATCTTTATTATCCTTAAATTTATACTAAATGAACTTACAGATTCTATTAAAAGTCTTAATAACCTAATTACAGGATTAGTAAATAGAATTGATACTATGAATAATGATATTGTTAAAATTGATACTCTCATATCAGTAGCTTTTAACAAAAAACCAAACTTAGAAAGGTTAGCTGCAGCTGACGGTAAAGAGGACTCACGTAAAGACTAATGGACTCGGTAGTAGATATGGTAAGTAAGTATGGCTTTCCAGTCATAGCGGCTTGTGGCTTAGGTTACTTTGTGTATTACATATGGAAGTGGGTAACTACTGAAATAAAGCCTGTAATTGAAGAGACTACCGGTAAGTTAATAGGTTTAATAGATAAAGTTCGTATGTTAGATAATGATATGATAAGACTTACTATGAAAATAAATCTTATTACTGAGGAAAAGGACTCAAAAAGTACGAGAAGAAATAAATAAGTATGTGAAAGTATTACTTTTTATTTTACTAATTACCATGTCATCTGCTGATCAATTGACGTTTAGATTTAAGTCTCCTTCGTTTAATGGTGTTGGTTATAGTTCACATAAGATTAATCTAGAGAATATTTCTGCTGCAAGAAAAAAGACTGTTAGAGACGAAATAAAATCATTACAGATTCAAGCTAATCTAGCCGCTCAACGTACACCGTTAAATGTCTTTATGACGAATTTACAGTCGCGAATTTATTCTGAACTTTCTAAGCAAGTTACAGAACAACTTTTTGCAGATACAAGTAATGAATCAGGGGCATTTGAATTGGATGGTAATACTATTTCATGGTATAAATTAGCAAATCAAATTAATCTTACAGTAACAGATACAGAAGGAAACCTTACGAATATATTAATTCCTATAGGTTCTCTCTTACTGCCCGAACCTACTACCAATGAAACAACTTCTAATAACTAGCCTTTTAAGCTCCTTTTTACTATTAGGTAGTTGTAGTAGTTTAAAAAACGATAAAAAGCAATTACCTTTTGTAGCACTAACTCCTCTAAATACAGAGTTAGCAAAGCTACCTGTATTGGATGGAGGTCCTATCTATATAGGTGTATCCGACTTTAAAGATCTAACTGGTCAACGAAAACAAGCAGATAATTATGCCAGTTTTTCTTCCGCCGTAACACAGGGAGCAGAAGCTTGGTTAATTGAATCTTTATTAGATGCGGGTAATTGGTTTAAAGTGTTAGAAAGAGGTCAGCTAGATAGTATTATGCGCGAACGTGCATTGGTTCAACAAACTAGACAAGACTTTACGGAAGATGATAAAACTGGACTTGAGCCAATGTTTTTTGCCGGGTTACTTATACACGGAGGAATTATTGGATACGATACTAATCACGTTTCTGGTGGTATAGGAGCTGCGTATCTAGGATTAGGAGCAGCGGAACAACATAGAAAAGATGTAGTTACTGTTTCTATTAGATTTGTAAGTACTTTAACAGGAGAGATACTTTTATCTTCAACCGTATCTAAGACAATATATTCTATATCATTAGGAAGCGATGTTTTTAAATATGTAAAAGATGATATTAATCCATTAGAAATTGAATTGGGTTACGCTAAAAATGAAATGGTTTCCGTAGCAACTAGAGCTGCTATTGATTTAGCTATAATAAATCTTATAAGCAAAGGTGAGAAAAAAGGTATGTGGAAATTTGTAAATACCTCTGATGAAGGTAATTAAATTACCTTATTTTCATTAAATATTTATATGAAAATTAAAGTATTCTCTCTTAGTATACTTGCTTCTGTAGGCTTAGGATTAGGTAATAATGAGATTTATTTAGACCAAGTTGGTAGTGCAGGTGTTTTTAATATATCGCAAATTGGATCTGCTAATAAATTAGGTGAAGGTACAAATCGGGCGCGGATTGAAGGTGAAGAAGTTGTATTTAACGTAGCAACTATTGGTAATCAAAACTTAGTAGATATTGATTCTGTAGGTAATGAAGAAGAGGTAAATATTCAAGTTCAGGGTGATGCAAATGAAGTAATATTAGCTCTTGAAGGAGACCAAAACTCTGTGAATACTTTTGTAGCAGGTGATTCTAATAATGTATTAATTGCAGGTAATCAGGAAGATTCTGAAAAGGCTTCAGTTAATAACGGAGTTATTAATCTTAACGTAGAAGGTGCTACAAACGATGTTGAGTTACTTCTGTTTGATACTTCATATACCTTTACAGATTACTTCATTGGTGGGTCTTTAAATACTATTAGTTCTTATCAAGAAGGTCATGGAGGTTTAATTGGACACTCTCAACTAGTTGATGTTTACGGGAGTAGTAATAATTTATTAATATCGCAAGTAGGTTCTGAGAGTCAATTCATAGAACTTTCTATTCTTGGAAATGAAAACAACTACCAAATATTCCAGACTGATGGAGGGTTTGAGCCAACATTTATGCCTGAGCAAACTGACAACTCAGTCACGCCAGTTAACGACTACTCTAATCCAGGTGGTACCCCTCAAGGCAACGTTAATCCTTAGTGTTTTACTTTGCTTATTAAGTAGCAGCTTGGCTGAAGTTGGTAATGTAACTGCTCAAACAAGAGCAGCTCAAATAACTCGTAAAGGTGATAAGATTTTAACAGAAGTTGATACTCCTGTTGAAATGCGCGATCATATACAAACATTAAAAGGTAGAGCTGATATACGGTTTGTAGATGATACTAAAGTAAGTGTTACTGAGTACTCTAAACTTATAATTGATGAGTTTGTTTATAATCCGGAGAAGAAAACGGGTAAACTATCTCTTAAAGCTGCGTTAGGTACTATTAGATATTCATCAGGTAAAATAGCTAAAAATTCGAGACAAAATGTAAAAATTAAATCACCTACCGCATCCGTATCTGTTAGAGGGACTGATTTTACTATGAATGTGCAAGAAGATGGAGCGAGTAGCTTCATACTTTTACCTTCAACAGATGAAGCAGGTGAGAGTTATATAGGGTCGATTGATGTATCAACGCTTGGCGGTACAGTAACTTTAAATCAAGCATATGAAGCAACTACAGTAACTACAGCTATAGCCCCTCCGACTCCTCCACAAGTTATAAAGCAAGATGGTCCTGCAAAACCTAAAAAGAAGATAAAAAACGATAATAACGAAAAAAATAATGCGGGTGATAATGAAGATGAAAAAGGTGATTTTGATGATATAGAAATCAAAAGAAAAGAAGCAAAACTAATGAATACATTTTTAAGAATGGAAGATGGTAGATATGTATTCTTTTCTAAAGATAAGGATAATATGTTATCGTTAATTGTTGAAGATGGTAGTAACGTTACAGTAAATTATGATAACAAAGGCAGCATTATAAATGCTAAATTCAATTCCGGTAATAATGTTCAGTTTAATATAAAGCAACAATGAAAATTTTTAATGTTAAAAACTATGCTATATGCTTAGTAATACCTATACTACTAATTTGTTTGCGTATTTACGACCCATTTTTTATAGAAACAGCAAGATTAAAAGGCTTAGATTATTATCAAAACAATCAAGAAAAGGTTAAGTCTGAAAATATTGCTATTATAGAAATAGACGAGGGTAGTTTAGATGAATATGGTCAATGGCCATGGAAGCGCGATCTTATAGCTCAAGGTATAATGAAGGCTTATGAAAGCGGAGCTCAATTAGTAGTAGTACCTATCTTATTTGCTGAAAGAGATAGATTAGGTGGTGATCAAGATTTAATAGAATTGCTAAACGAAGCTCCGGTTATAATCGGCCAATCAGCAAGTACTAAAGGTAAAGGAGAACCAGTACCAAGAGGTCTAGCTACTATAGGAGAAAGTCTAGATGGGTGGCTATTTGATTATCCGGAAGCTATAGGACCGGTAAAGGAGCTCGGAGAAGTTGCTGCTGGAGTGGGTATGATACTTACTGCACCAGAGTTAGATGGTGTAGTAAGAAGAATGCCGTTAGTTGTACAGATTAAGGGAGAAGCTTATCCAACAATCCCTTTAGAAGTTATCAGGTTATTTTCTGGAGAACAGTCATATCAAGCTAAAGTAAGTGAAGCGGGAGTAGAAGCCATTAGAGTACCTGGATTTGATCCAATATTAACAGATGAAAATTCAAGAGTGTGGATAAACTTTAAGTATGAGTTTGATAAAGTTTCTTTTAAAGATGCAGATTGGTCGGTAGTGGAGGGTAAGATAGCTGTAATAGGTATTACGGGAGAAGGTCTAGCTAATACTATAGCAACTTCGACTGGTATTAGTTATGGTCATAAAGTTAATTGCCACGTCTTACAGATGATTATAGATGAGAATCGCTTAGAAAGAAACCTACAATTTTATATGCATGAGTTACTAGTTACAGCTGGTATATGTTCGATTATAATTATCGGCGCTTTATGGTTACCCTACTTTGCTAGTCTAGCATTTTGTTTAATAAGTGTTAGCTCTTTACCGTGGGTAGGTACTTTATTGTTTGAACAAAATAAACTATACGATTTTACTTGGCCGCTATTTACCATATTTACAACTTGGTCAGCAGCAACGTTTGTTAGATTTGTTGAAGAGAATAAAACAAAGAAGCTTATTAAAAATCAGTTTGAGCATTACTTAGCTCCATCTATTGTTAAGTTATTACAAAAGGATCCTAATAAACTACAATTAGGAGGTGATACAAGAGAATTGTCTATACTTTTTAGTGATCTAAGAGACTTCACTACTATCAGTGAAAAGTTTAAATCTAATCCTCAAGAGCTTACAGATTTAATAAACAAGTATCTAACTCCTATGACAGGCTGCGTTATAGAAAATAATGGTACGGTTGATAAATTTATAGGAGACGCGTTAATGGCATTTTGGAACGCTCCTATTGATGATAATGATCATAGAGATAATTCTTTAAATTGCGCTATGCAGATGTTTGAATTACTAGATAATCTTAACATAGAATTAAAAGATAAAAATTTAGAACTTAGAATGGGCATAGGAATTAATACCGGAGATGTTGTAGTAGGTAACATGGGATCTAATCAACGCTTCGACTATACATGTTTAGGTGATGCGGTTAATTTAGCTGCTAGATTAGAAAGTCAAACTAAGAGTTATAAAGTAGGTATATTAGTAGGAGAAAATACTGTAAGAGATAATACTAACTTCAACTTCTATGAACTAGATACGATTGCAGTAAAAGGTAAAACGGAAGGAGTTAAAATTTATACTTTACTACCCACATTAAAAAATCGACCCAATCATGATGCCTTCCTAGCTGCATATAAAAAACAAGATTGGGATGCCGCACTAAAGCATGCTAAATTTAATAAAAGAGGAATACCTGCCCTATCTAACTACTATGATATGATGTCAGAAAGAATTTTAAACTTAAAAGAGCAAACACCTATAAATTGGGATGGTATTTACCGATCATCAACAAAATAAGTAACGGTAGAGCTATTATAGTAGCTGCACTGAATAACCATACAAATGTGTATAGAATAACTCTAGTAATGCGTCTTGTTATTAATGGGAAGAAATCAGTATCGTTACTATAAACTAGATTACTGCGCTTCATATTTATTATTTATAACGACCGATAATATTTTTAAACTGTTTAGTATTAAAATTAATATCGTCAAGTTGATCTTCATCTACATCTACATCAATCATGTCAGCAAGCATCATAGAAGGCTTATGATTGAGTCCTTGATTAGCCATATAACGGTGTCCTAATAGACCAGCTACCACAGGGTTGGAAGTATCAAGAGAGCGTATATTAAGTTCTGAGGCAATAGGAGCGTATGTAGCAAACTCTCTCGCGAGAGCGGCACCGAGGAGGTGATGAGGCTTACGAGCATTCCATACTCTATCTTCAACGAGACGAGAGATAAGATGCTGACGACCTGCTGCCCATCGATCGAGTGTTCCTTCTCGACCTGACCTATTAGTTGTAGTTACTGTCTCATACCATTTATAGTCAAAAGAGATAGCAATATAATCAGCATTATCCGACATAAACTTATAACAATCTACCAACTCCTGATAGGTGTTACCTTGTACAACTCCTATAGTAGTTCTACCTTTAAGATCAGAACCATAGTTCAAGAAGAACTTATTCCAAGAGGACATTGTACCTTGTGCATCTTCGAGAACATCAGGAACAATATAGAAAGTAGGATTAAGCTCGGTAATGTATTTGATATATTTTTTAGGATCAAAAGACTTTCCAAGCTCGAAGATCGAATTATCAAGCAACACCTCACGACCGGCAGCCAGCGAGCATTTAAAAAAATTATAATACTCTGGATGCGTCTCGAACAAATGAACGAGAGCATAATCATAGTCGTTATATAGCTTAGACTCTTCAAGAATTGATATAGGGGTTTCGTGACTAACAAGCATACAGTATTATAACCACGTATTACATATATTCAAGATTAAATATGTATAATGTTTGTTCGTGGTTCTAATGCAGCGGTAGAGTATAAAAGAGACGATACTAACTTCTATAAAGGTATAGTGGTTAAGAATTGGGATCCTCAAAAACTCTACCGTATAAAGGTATTTATACCTGAAATATCTAATCAGCCTCTAGAAGATTGGTTAAAGAATTATAGTAACTTGAATTTTAGATTCCCGGGTACAAATAATGAAAAGGATGTTTGGAAAGATGCTAAAATTTTTGAAGAAATATCTAAATTACTACCATATGCTGAGCCCTGTTTTCCGATATTTGGTGAAAGCGGTCCAGCGAGATATCAATCTCCTGAAGAGTTGGCGGCAATAACAGATAGTAATTATACAGATGATTTTGAAAATAATAATAAAAATGACGAATCCCCTGATGTAGATATTGGTAGCTTTGGACCTTCATTCCTATACGAAAACTTTCAAACTAACGCAGGAGATTACTTTACAGACCCGACTGATAATTTTGCCGGTATCAATAACCCGTATAGTTATAGTTATAGACCTAGTAATCATGTAAACAAAGCAAAAGGGATGTTTGGGTTACCTTCTGTTGGATCACAAGTGTGGGTATTCCACTACCGTGGAGATTTAAACTTTCCTGTATATATAGGTAGTAGGATAGACTTTAGACAGTCTGTAACATTAACTGATTCAGATAATAAAGATCAGCAAACTTTAGACTATCCTGGTATATTTGAAAATTTAAAAAAAGTAGGTGATGAGTAGTTTAGATCAAGAAAAACAAGAATACAGAAGTAAGTCTATACTTAATCAAAAAGGTGCGTCTGTTGATATTAATAACTCTACTGATAGAGAGGAAATAAAAATTTCACAATATAGTGGGTCTAATATAACTTTAAATAATTTAGTTAATAGTGAACTGGCTACTAATAATAAGCAAGTAAAGGTAATTAATGATAATTTTACTTCTGTAGGTAGAAATAACAGTGTTTTTACCGGTAGAGATAGAATAGAAAGAGTTCAGGAAAATACTTACTCTCTTAAAGGTTTTATAGATGATTCCAATTTGGAAGCTGCTAAAAACTGGAAGAATACTTATACCCCTGTTGCGAAGGATAATGCCCTTTTTCAAATAAAAAGAGATACTGGTGATGGTACAAGAGGTGATAATTCTACAAAAAACGTAACATATACACCGACTAATTCAACAGAAAATGGTGGAGGTGATGTAACAGGTTATCGTCGTAGTGCTATAGTTGATTCAGATACAGATGAAGTTACTAGCTATGCAATGCCTATTTATACAACAGATACCCCGCCAGAATCTACCTCTCCGGAGAATGAAGATATAGAATCTGGTAATGTGAACTACCCTGAAGGTCCGGATAAGAACTCAGCAACAGAAGGCGGTACATGGTCACCAGAGGAAAAGCATGAGAATCTACCTGATACTATAAAAGACTTACAAGATACTTTAAATGAAATAGAAGATAAATTAGGCAACGGTGGTGATGAAATAGAATTTATTAAAAGAAGTAAAACCCAAACAGTAGGGGCTGCTTTTAATGATTATCAGTCTATAAGAGTTGATAACGTTGGTAGATCACTGCCCCAGGAATTAGTTGTCGGTCCCAATCTAGCTTTTGTGAATGTAGGTAGTGTGCCACACGTAGAAGGCGTAGATAACTCTATGAACTTTCCAGTTGGTAATTATACCTTAACTGTAGGTAATAGATATAATATATTAGTAGGGTCGGGTGGAGTTCAGATTAAAACTACTGGTTCAGCTGAAATCGTTGGTACGCATACTAAACTATTAGGAGGTAAAGTTGATATATCTGGCAAATATGGTGTATCAATAACCAGTCCGGAAAACATTGAAATAGCTACAGCTGGTAATTCTGGAGCTGGTATTAATTTGAGATCTAATAAACAAATATTTATAGAACCCGGTTTAGGGGTTAAAAATAATATTACAACATCTGGTTCTTTATATGTCGCTGGTGAGGTATTTACACATCATATAACAGCGCCTTGTGAGGTACAACAAACAGAGTTTACTACCCTATATGGAAAATTTAACACAGATTTGTCTAGAAGATTAAAAATAGGTGAAGCTCAAGTAGGTGGAGCGTTCTACCCTGTTTACGCTGATCCAACTGATGATTTAATATTAAACTACCCTCATACACATAATTTTAACAACGTACCCCTACGTCTAATGAAGGACCATAAAGGTTTACGGGAAACAGCTATAAGTGAGGGTATTAATAGGAACAGCTATTCTACACAGGCTAGAGAGGTAATAAATGAAAAGAAAATACCACAATAACCCTATTTAATCTCATCCACTAAACCTAACTGTAAACATTTAGAAGAATCAAACCAGAGATCATGCTTAAGAATCTCGTCAAGTTTTTTCATAGGGACCTTTGTATGAGCTTTATATATAGCCTTAATAGTATCCATTAAGTTTTTGTTATTTTCCATATCATCCTCTAGCTCAGTATACTTACCATATGATAAAGAAGAAAGCTGGTGAATAAGCATCTTAGAATACTTACCTATAAATCTCTTCTTACAAACAGTAGATATAATAGTAGCTGCTGAAGCTGCTGCTCCGTCAATATGTGAATATACATCACTCTTAAGATTTCTAATACAATCGACTGTTGCTAATCCTGCGAAAAGAGAGCCTCCGTATGAGTTAATTCTTAAATTAATAACAGGATGTACATCTAAAAACTCTTTTGTTATACTAAGTTTTCTGTCTATCTCAAAGAGGGTTGAATTAAGTTCTAATGCATTACTCTCTGTAACATCCCCGTAAAAATAAACATTATTTTCAACTACTCTAGTTACAGAACCTCCATTATTAGAAGGTGCGCTATTGACTACAAATTGTACTTGTTTTTCTTGCTCTTCTTCAGAGCTATTGTATTTCCATTTCATATTTTTAAAAAATTGTTACCCCTCACATGATTTACATTCATTTAATGAACGAGCTAGCTCCTGAGCTGGATTAGCACTTCGCTGATAATATAGAGACTTAATACCGTTTTCCCAAGCCCATACTATAAGTTCGTTAACCTCTTTAGGTTTAGTTTTAGGAGGTATTTGTAAATTAATAGATTGACCTTGATCAATATATGGCTGACGTTGAGCAGCTTGAATAAGTATTTCTTTCTGAGATATTTCACCGAAAGTTTTAAATAATTCTCTCTCGTGATCAGTTAAGAATTTTAAATGCTGTACTGAGCCTCCCCTTTGTAATATACTTCTCCATGTAGTAGTATCATCTTTATCGTACTGTTTAAGTACTTCAGTAAGTTCCGGATTCTTATATGTAAACTTACCTTTAGCAAGGTCTTTTGTAAAGTAATTACTATTAAGAGGTTCAATTGAAGGGCTAATTTGACCAAGAATAAACGAGCTACTTGTAGTAGGAGCAATAGCTACCAAACAGCTATTACGTAATCCATACCCTTCCATAAGAGACGGTACTCCATATTCGATAGCCATTTCTTTAGAAGCTGCAATTGTTTTTTCTTGAATTGCTTTAAATATAAGAGAGTTTTGCAACTTAGCCTCCATAGACTCAAACGCTATTCTTTCTTGTTGTAAATAAGAATGCCACCCTAATACTCCTATACCGAGAGCTCTTTGCGTAACTGCAAACTTATGAGGTGATTCCATATTCTTAACACCTCTAGTCTTATTAATAAACTCAGTCATAACTGCATCAAGGAAGTACGTTAGAGTTTCAATAGCGTCGGTTTTAGCAATCTCTTTCCATTTAGCTAGATTAAGAGAAGATAAATCACATACAAACGATTCGTCTTCTTCCGCGGATAAAAAGATCTCTGTACATAAGTTTGAAGCGTGAATATGTTTACCTTTATCTTTGTAAACTTGCGGTGCAGCGTTATTAGCGTTATCAGAAAAGAATATATACGGATAGCCAGACTCATAACGTTTCTTAATAACTTTGCCCCATAGACTTCGCTTTTGTTTATCACCAGCAATCATTGACTCCATCCATTCATCACTTACAGTAACTCCGATAGATAAATCTTGAATAGCATTACCCTCACCTCTTATACCCAAGAATTCATCAATATCATTATGATCTATAGGCAAGTAAGCAGCAAATGAACCTCTACGAACATTACTTTGAGAGATATAGTTAGTTAAAGCATCGAAGACTGTTAGTTGGTGATGTACACCAGTAGATGTACCACCAGTTGAAATTTCAGCTCCTCTATGTCTTACATCACCAAAGTAAGCTGAAGTACCTCCGCCAACTTTAGACATAGTACCAACTTCAGCAATCTTACCTAAAATTTGCTCCATGTCGTCAGGAATATACGAACCAAAGCATGAAATAGGCAATCCTCTATCTCTACCAAAGTTAGACCATATAGGAGAAGATAGAGAATAAAATCCTCTATGCATATAATCTATAAACTTATCTGCCCAGCCTTCAATACCTAGATACTCTTGCGCTTTCTGCGCGATATCTATAATTCGCTGTTCAGGTGTTTCACCGGGTAGTAAGTAACCTCTTTTAAGAAACTTACGAGAATCGTCGTTAAGCCAATATATATCACTCATAATAAAATAATGTTCTAGAATAGATCCTCTTCGTTAAATGACTGACTCTTTTTAGAGTACTCAACAGGTCGTGAGTGAAAGAAGTCAGTCATATTATTACCAAGAAGCTCTTCTTCGAACCACATTGTAGCTTCTAGAAGTTCATTATCAATATCAAATACAGGTTTAAAACCAATTTGTTCAAGAGATGAGTTAATTCTATTTTTAATGAACTCCTTAACAGTATCAGCATCAAGTCCTGGTTCTTGTATACCATTTATCATCCAATCAACAATTTTTGCTTCAGATTTAAACGCTTCAACTGCCTCACTCCTTATACGCTCTTCTAACTCTTCGTCAAATAATTCCGGCATTTCGTTGCGAATTGTATTAATTATTTTAATACCGACGAGCGCATGTATGTTCTCTTCGTTACGTGTATATTTTACTTGCTGGTCAGTATCTTTTAAAACGTTTTTATATCTAGCAAACCAGTTAATAACATAAAATTGAGAAAAAAGAGATACATTCTCAACAAATAATGTAAAGAGAGTTAAAGCATATAAGTACTGCTTCTTAGAACTACTATAAAACTTATGGGTATATTTGCGAAGATAATTAACTCGACCCTGAATAAAATCGAGTTTCAAATTCTCTTCAAATATATCCTCCATATCAAGTACTGTTAGTAGCCTTTCATATGCATTATTATGAATTACTTCTGTATTAGCCATAACATAACCTAAATCTTGTAGAGATGGATGAGGTAAATTCTCTCCTAGCTTAGCCCAAAAACTCTTTACTGCAACTTCAATTTGACCAATGGCAGATAAAACCCTAACTATAATTTCACGTTCTTGATCTGTTAAGATGGTTTTAAATTGTTGAACGTCGGAAGTAAAGCTAAACTCTTTATCAGTCCAGAATCCATTATGCATAGATTCAATAAATTGCTCTGTCCAGGGGTAATGGTTAGGCTTACGAGATAGTTGTTCCTCGAAAATTGACATAGTAATTCTTTGTATTATATGTTATTAGACTAAAATATTAATTAAGAGGCATTGTAGACTGTAGACCTCCATGCGGAAGAGCAAACGTCTTTGAAAATCGCTTACCACCAATCTCAACTGTAACGGAAACTATATTTCCAGATACGTAAGGAGAAGAAACAATATTACCGCCAGTAGCTATTATTTTGTATAAGGACCCAGTCTGTGCATCAAATATCTTAATAGTACTTGCAGACCCTTGTTGAACTGTAAACGTTTTAGTTTTCATATTGTCTAATAGTATTTATAAATTGTGATACCTCTATATCAGATTTATGTGTAGAGAAGTTAATATTTTTTAATGCTCTATTTTTATTAGAGTTAAAATTAAGATTATGATGATCAATAAGATCTATTATATCTTGAGAGTCTTCAGAAGGTAGTTCCAAATCATCAACATTAAGAATATTTCGTATCTCCCTTACAGAATAACCTCTATTAAGATAGGTTCTAGCTTTTTTAGTTATAAAAAATTTACGTAGAGATTCTTCATCTTTATATTCTTCTACTTTTTTATTATAGTAATCTTTACCGAATGTATAGCTATTACCGGTAATTAAACACTGTACTTTTCTTTGTGCCATTTTATTTATTATAGTTATTCCCAAGGAAAATCAATCCAAGTATTATCTGGTACTAAAACTCCATAATGATCTACTTTCTTTTTTGCTCTCTTTTCTGCAAATAAAGTAGCATATCTAACAAAGTCAAACTTTGTACCAATTTCTTCTTTTATAAAATCAATCGTTCTACCGGTATCAGCTTTATCGTCTATAATAAGAAGCCTACTGCTTTGATTCATTTTGTCGAAGTCTACACTCTGTGTTACTTTCGTTTCTTTATTTTGTGTTGTACCAGTATAATTACTAATGCCATATGCTAGCATCTCAATTTCTAATGCATAACTAATAATCTTAGCAGGTAGTAACCCGCCTCTTGATAACCCAATAACATGAGTAAACTCTCTACCGTTTAATTTAAATCTCAATGCTAAGGATTTTGATAAAAAATCTATAACATCATAACCAACCTTCTGTTTATGCATAACACTATTATAGTATATAAGTTGTTACATTCAATTAAATAATTACATGAAACGGGATTTAACTGAGCTTCAACAAATTTATGAAAATACTAGAGGTTATGAGACTTCTATGGATCTTTACATAGAGCAAGTTTTATTTAATACTGACGAGTTATATCTTGAAGAAGGTATTTTGGATAACGTGTCAAGTATGGTAAAGAACGCTGGAGCTAAAGTCAAAGACGCTTTTAATAAATATAATCCTCAGGAAGTTTATAATAGGGCATACGTCAATATTTTAAATAATAAAGACCAACTAATTAAAAAAAATCCAAAAGCAGCTAAACTATTTAAAATAGCTGCTAACCCTACTAATATTAGACTAGCTATGATGGCTGTAACTGTGTTAGGTACCTTGCTAGGTGCCGACACTAGCTCAGCGGCTGAGCTTTTAGGTGATCTTCCAGCTGATGAACAAAGCTTGGAAAATGTACTTGCTGGTCAAGAGGCGCTAGAAGGTACACCATATGATGTAGATGCAGAAGGAAGTGATGTTACAGTAGATTTTCAAGGCATTGATGATCATTTAGAAAATCTTGTAAAATCAGGCGCTTTAGATCAACAGGCAGCTGATCAGATTTTGCTATGTGTTGAGATGCAAAGTGGTCTTGAAATGGGAAGCTATTTGGAAGGTGTGACTGTGGAAAGTTATGATAAACTTATTGATAACACAACTATAATAACTGATGACTCCGGAGTCACCGTTAAAGATGAAGGAACATTTGAATCATACGTCAAGACTTCCGTAACTGATAAAAATGGTAATGAATTTACTCTAGGTGAGATAAGGAGCACTTCAGTAACAGATGAAGCCGGCAACGTAACACTACAAGAAGAAAATAGTGGATTAAAGTTTGATATTATAAATGTAATGAATAACAACATTAAAGAATTACCAGCAGCTGAGCAAGAGGAATTATGGAATATGATTATGGATAGAGATATGGGAAATCTTGATAGTAAGTTTAAACCTGTAACGGAGAGTAGACATGAAAATGACCTGATATGGGAAAGCTATATAACAGAATCTAATGAACAAAAGGCTGTAGCTGATTTAAAACAACTTGAAGAAACATATAAAAACGGCTTGAAACAGGTAGCCGCGGTTATGGCTCAACTCGCATCGAAGAAAAACATACCTGTTGGGCAGAAGGTTCTAGCAAAGCAGCTGAAATAACAGTAGTATAATATTACGAGTCAATTCTTAAGTCAAATTAAATAAATATATGAAAAACGATTATACTGAACTCCAAAATATATATGAAGGTGTTGGTGGTCAGTCTATGAATTACGGGCCTAATACGCAATATACACCAGCAGATGCAAGTGCAAATTTAACTTTCGGTAAAGGTAGACTACCTGCAGCATATCCTGGAATGGGAGGTCAATACTCAGCCTTTGAATTCAACCTTAATGATAGTGGTATCACTGCTCCTGCAGAAATGGAGGAAGTACCAGTAAAGAATATAAAGAATTATATCGTTTTAGATAAGATAGATGAGTATGTGGGGCAAGCACTCGAAGACGAGATGATGTACGCGGTACATGCATTAGGTCAATTAAAAGAATACGTTAAGTCTCTTTAAAGCTTATCGGTTAAGCGATCTATTATATAGCAAGTCGCTGCACTGTACAAAGCAAATAAAATAAAGTTATATTCAGTAAAGGTGGAAAGGAATAATCCTACCCAAAATCCTACACATAACGAGCAGGATAGCAGCTCTTTAAAGAACTTTATTTTAGTAAGTTTAGCTCTCGGCATATTAAAAATTGTGCCATACATTAATATATGACACAACCCATAAGCTGCTAATGTAGCCAATATAAGATTATCCATTGTCTCCAATAGCTTCAACAGGGCATCCTTCTAATGCTTCCATACATAAAGCTAATTCATGCTCATCTACGTAAAAAGCACCTTCAACGTTCTCCGGATTCTTATCTTCTACTTGAGCCATTAGCCGTTAAGTAATTGTTGATCTTCATTA
>Ga0257114_1001198_pt1 | contig 18828 bp, 30 predicted proteins | sample SI112_10mmetaG_FD_190149 | JGI IMG/M metagenome (GOLD analysis project Ga0257114, IMG submission 190149) | Marine microbial communities from Saanich Inlet, British Columbia, Canada - SI112_10m | ecosystem: Environmental > Aquatic > Marine > Inlet | place: Canada: British Columbia | collected...
CGGTAAAAAAGTAGAGATCAAAAAGAGTGAAGCAAATGATCTATACGGAGCCAAGATGAAGGCTGCCAAGATGCTAAAAGTGCCTAAATCTAAGATGGGTCTCTTAGCTATTGAGCCTGGTTATAATGAAGAGGTTGTTCAAGAAGCAGGTGCGGAGCGTATGCAATGGACTGCCTCTGGTGATATTAAACAAGGTTGGGCATTGATAGATACGGCAGACGGTAATAAAGTCAGAGCATTGTCATCTCATGAAGATCACGTGAAATCCTATAGGTTTCAGAAGATTAAAAAAGGACTTGGTGACAAGAATACTCTAAAGATCGTTAAGCTGAAAAAAGCAGTTGGCCCAAAGAAAGCTAGTTCCATGATCGGTTATCCTTTGAAAGAAGAAGTTGAAAATCGTTGGCCTATATATAATAAGATAATGGAAAATCGTGATATGCAAACTAAAGGTGCTACAGAACCAGAAGGAATGTATTCTAAATCATCTGAAGGTGAAAAAGCATTTATTGCAATGCACACACCTAATGGAGCAGTTGATCCGAGATTCGATGCTAATGTAGCGGCTGAAAAGACTGCACAGAGTATTGCTAATAGTGTTAAGCCTGGTACAGGTAATGATGCATCTGGTAATGCAGTTCCTGGTGATAAAACGATTCGAAAGTAGGTATATATACTACCCTTCAATATATTACTTCTTTATTATATACACATATGTGAGCTTTGTAAACCCTTAAATGAATAAAAATATTAAAAATGAAAATTAAATTGACTGATGAAAACTTAGAATTATATGCCGCAAAACATTATTATAATCCTAAGTATATTGATGTAGAAGAGTTTAATGAAGACTTAAAACGTTTTAAGTATATCAAAAGGCTTTTTAAACGTTATGAAGAAACTGGTGAAATATCTGAAAGATTGACATTAAACCATTTGATAGTAGTGTTCAATGCATTTGGTATTAAACCTACATTAGAGATTTTAGAATTAAAGATGGACAGCACTGATTGGCCTGTATTAAAACCATTTTTGATATTTTTAAAATATATTCGTAATGACCAGTACACAATGATTCCGATGGATCCAGTAGTAGTAGAAGTATTAAGGAAAATATAATGGGTATTATTAAGTCAGCAGCAGACCTTGTTTATACATTCAGGTTTCTTAAGTTACTTGTAACTCCGTTTGATGAAACCCCTGCGTTTAAAGCTGGTATTATTGATGCAGATGGTGTTAAAAGAAAAGACTTTAATAAAAACACTATGGATAATAGAAATGCGTATGCTAATAATTTTACAGCATTTCACAGGCTTGTTTACAATGTTAAACGCGCTATATCAAATGCACCAGGTGGTAAGAGCCGTGTAGCAAGCTACGCATCTGCTTTATATCTAATAAGAGAACAATTTGGTGTAAAAGAATCTAAACTTGTAGAGGCTCTGAAAGAACAAGGACTAGATCTATCAAATATTATAATAGAAGACAACCAATGGTTTATGTTAGAAAATAATCAGTTGTCTCCTGGAATATACAGAATAAAGAATAACAAAGTGTTAAATAGTTCATTAGAAGAAATGGTAAAACCTTTTGATAAAGTTAGAATTGGTGAAGATAGTTTTCCAGTAGGAAATATATTTGGTTTAAACATATACGAGGCACTTCACATTCCAACTAAAAAGAAAATATACATAACATCTGAGGAGCTTCTGAAATGAAAACATTTAAAGAGTATATGGAAAATACTACTGTTTCAAGCGTAGCATTACCACCAACTATGATGAAGCCAAAGAAAATTCTACGACGTAGAAAAGATCCTAAAGTCGAACAAATTGTTGTTGTTGATAGACGTTTCAAGAAAGCCGCTAAAGCCGGTACAACAGTTCTAAAAGCGAAGTATAGAAGATGATTAAAGTTTATGTATTTCTTTTTATTATGTCTATAGCTAGTGCTATTGGTTATGGTGGGTATAGATATGTAACACATCTACAAGAAACTATTGGCACACTAAGAGAAAATAATGTTCTATTAGAAAGTGCGAATAAGGCTAGTCAGGACACAATCAATTCTATGATTGCTAATGCAGAACGCAATGCAGAACTACAAGCCGACTTAAACAATAAATTGAAAAAAGCCGAACAACGTGTAGGTAGTCTAAGAAATCGTTTATCTAAAATTGACATAACACGTGAAGCCTTAGCCGACCCTGCTGATATGGAATTTCGTATCAATCGTGGTACTAATAGATTAAGACAAAGAGTATTAAAGGAGACTGGTGGTGAAGTTACTAATGATTCCGTCCCTACTACTGCTACTCAGTAGTTGTGGATATAGCCCTGAGCCTAAAGTAGCAGTTCAGACAAATTATGTTGAAAGAAGTATCCCATTACAATCTGCTCCTGACCCTGTTTACATGCCAGAAGTTGAGTGGTATGTAGTTAATGAAGATAACCTAGACGAGTTTTTAAGTCGAGTTAATGATGATGTCGGTGATGTTGTATTCATCTCTATCACACCAAATGGCTATGAGAACCTTGCATTAGGTATAGCAGAACTAAGACGATATATACAACAACAAAAAGAAATCATTGCCTACTATGAAGAGGCAGTGGCTCCTGTTAGCGACAAAGTTACACAGTAAATTTAACATTTATTTTTCTTATATAGTCAGAATAACGCTTTACAAGATTTCATTTTGTATATATAATACTATCAACAAATAAAGATATTCAAACACATAGTAGAATGAAACGATAGTATTATTACTATCGTATCATATGCTTTACGCTAAGGACTGCCGATGCTATTCAAAGAACAAATTTCCCGAAAACCTGATTTATACCCTTGGACTAAACAGTTCATTGAAGCCATATGGCAAGGGTTCTGGACACCTGAAGAATTTAATTTTCGTTCAGATTACTCCCAATTTAAAACAGACTTGACACCAGAAGAACAAGAAGTTGTTGTAAAAACAATGTCAGCAATTGGTCAAATAGAAATAGCAGTAAAAAGTTTTTGGGCAGACGTAGGTAATCATTTACCGCACCCTTCTATCAAAGACTTAGGATATGCTATGGCTAACTCTGAAGTTATTCACAACATGGCATATGAAAAGATACTTGACGTTTTACACTTGACGCATGTGTTTGAAGAAAACATGAATGTTGATGTGATTAAAGGTCGTGTAGATTATCTCCGTAAATACAACAAAAAGGTATATGAAGACGAGAAGAAACAATACATTTATTCAATTATGTTGTTCACCTTGTTCGTAGAAAATGTTAGCTTGTTCTCGCAGTTCTATATTATCATGCACCTAAATCGTAATAAAGCAGTAATGAAAGATTGTGCACAACAAGTACAATATACACGTAATGAAGAAATGCTACATGCTCAAGTCGGTATCAAGTTAATCAACACATTGCGCGATGAGTACCCTGAGTTGTTTGATGAAGAATTAGAATCGCGTGTTAGAGAAGAATGTATCGAGGCATTGAAAGCGGAAAGCAAAGTAATTGATTGGATTATGGGTGGTTATTCAGCACCTGGTCTAAGTGCAGACATTCTAAAGTCTTTCATTGCCAAGCGTATGGCAGAATCAATCGATTCGATTGGTTTTGATAGTAGTGAGATTGTGTATGATGAAGCACATATTAAAGAAACTTTTTGGTTTGATGAAGAATTGTATGGCGCAAACATGACTGATTTCTTTCAAAAGAGACCAGTGGAATACGCCAAAGGTCAAGGTATCACAGCAGAAGATTTATTTTAAAGGAGTATATAATGAGATTTGAATGGGCAAATGATGATTCGAGGCTTTTCTTAAGTCGTGGATACATAGATGGAAATATGACTGTTGAAGAAAGAGTACGAGCGATTGCAACTACTGCTGAAACTATTCTTGATAAAGAGGGATTTGCAGATAAGTTCTATGACTATATGAGTAAAGGATTTTATAGTCTTTCTTCACCTGTGTGGTCTAACTTTGGAACTAAGAAGGGATTACCAATTAGTTGTAATGGTGTATTCATCAATGATAACATGGAATCAATCTTAATGAAAGTTGCAGAAGTCGGTATGCAAACTAAGATGGGTGCTGGCACATCAGGTTACTTTGGTGCGTTACGTTCACGTGGTACTGATATTAAATCAGGCGGAACCGCAGATGGTCCTGTGCACTTTATGAACCTTACAGAAACAACTGTTGATGTTGTTGCTCAAGGTAATGTTCGACGTGGCAGCTTTGCGGCATACTTAGATGTAGAATCTCCTGATATTATGGAGTTTCTTGATGCGCGTGAAGAAGGTTCTTCTATCATTAACTTATCACTGGGTGTTTGTATTGGTGACGAATGGATGCAGTCTATGATTGATGGTGATGCAGATAAGCGCACTGTATGGGCTAGAATCTTACGTAAACGTAGAGAATCAGGTTATCCCTATTTGTTCTTTAAAGATACGATAAACAATTCTGCACCTAAAGTATTACGCGATCAGAACATTCCGATTTGGGCATCTAATCTATGTTCTGAAATTTGCTTACCCTCTTCCGAGGATATGTCTTTTGTATGTAATCTTGCATCAATGAACTGTCTTAAATTCGATGAGTGGCAAGAAACTGATGCAGTAGAAGTTATGATATGGTTTCTTGATGCTGTAATGGAAGAATACATTGATAAAACAAAAGGTATTAAGTTTATGGAATCGGCACATAACTTTGCTGTCCATTGGCGTGCATTAGGTCTTGGACAACTCGGTTGGCATTCGTACTTACAATCTAAAATGATTGCATTTGAATCGTTTGAGGCTCATATGCTTTCTACTAAGATTAGCAAGTTTATTGATGATAGATCCTTAGAAGCTTCTAAAGAGCTTGCTATAGAGTATGGTGAACCAAAAGGTATGTTAGGTTATGGGCAACGTAACTTAACACGTACAGCAGTCGCCCCTACTACAAGTTCATCATTTATCTTAGGTCAAGTGTCTCCTTCTATCGAGCCTTTAGCATCTAATTATTTCACTAAAGACTTAGCCAAAGGTAAATTCACTTATCGTAACCCTTATTTGAAAGACGTATTAGCATCTCATATGGCAGACACAGAAGAAGTCTGGGTCGATATTCTAAAGCATGGTGGTTCTGTGCAACACCTTGAATGGCTCTCTGAGCATGAAAGAAATGTGTTCAAAACATTTTCTGAAATAACTCCTTTAGTTGTAGTACAACAAGCCGGTGCAAGACAGAAATTTATTGATCAATCACAATCATTGAATATTATGATACACCCCGAAATATCAGCAAAAGACGTTAATGCATTAATTATAGAAGGTTGGAAACTAGGCGTTAAGACTTTCTATTATCAAAGGTCAGCAAACCCTGCACAAGAATTAGTACGTGATATTATGAATTGTGCGAGTTGTGAGGGATAGACATGGAAGATTACATCGCTTATGAAACATACTGCGAAATATGTGAAACAGAATCATATTTAAATTTAAATGAGGGCGAAACTGAATTGCCTATGTTTTGCTCTATGTGTGGTGAACAAACAAAATATGAAGAAATAGAGGATGAGGAATATTATGACTTCGAATAATCCATATAAGTAAATCTATATTTACATGGAGTTACTATTTTTATGAGTTGTTGGTATTATAACAAAGAGATTATAGACACTATTCCTGAAAACACTCAAGGGTTTGTTTACATAATTACAGAAAATTCAACCGGTATGATGTATATCGGTAAAAAGAACTTTTGGACAAAAAAGACACAACCTCCCTTGAAAGGTAAGACACGCAAAAGGCGATCTATTGTAGAATCTGATTGGCGGGCATATTTTGGAAGTTCCGATAAGGTTAAACAGTTGTTATTAGAACATGGTGCTGATAGTTTTCATAGAGAAATAATACACATGTGTAAATCTAAATCAGAGATGAGTTACCTTGAAGCAAAGGAACAATTTGACCGAAACGTACTTTTAGATGATCGTTACTATAATGGGATTATTAATTGTCGTATTAATAGAAAACACGTAGCCCATATGATTTAACTGTTTACATTTATGTTTACATATGTTATATTAATTGAAACAACGAGGAAATATTATGATTTTAATTGACTTCAGTGCTATTGCCATTGGTCCTATCGCTTCTGGTTCTGTTAAGGGTGAAGACGTAAACATTGTACGACACTTTATTTTAAATGAAATTCGTATGTATAGGTCTAAGTTCAAAGAACAATATGGTGAGGTAGTTATCGTATGTGATGCTGGTGGAAATTGGCGCAGAGACATTTATCCTGAATACAAAGGTAAACGTACTAAAAGTCGTGAAGAATCAAAAGTTGATTGGGACGAGGCATACAAGTCTATTAATACTGTGATTGATGAAATAGAAACTGAACTTCCCTATAAAGTAATTCGTGTAAAAGGTTGTGAAGCAGATGATTCTATTGCAGAGTTGTGTAAATATACACAAGAATTTGGGTGTTCAGAAGAAGTGGTTATTGTTTCTTCCGATAAAGATTTTCGTCAACTACAAAGGTATAGCAATGTTAAGCAGTATTCGACTTATACCAAAAAGATGATTATAGAAGAAAATCCAAGGCTTTTTCAAAATATTCATTTTCTTGTGGGTGATCGTGGTGATGGTGTGCCTAATGTTCTTTCTGATGATAAGGTCTTTGTAGAAGATCGCAGACAAAATACTTTAAGTGCTAAGAAGAAAGAAGCTCTCCTAGCTGACCCTAAAGCACTTGGGGAAGAAGTCTATATCAAATACTTGCGTAATAAAACAATGATTAATCTTATGGAAGACACTTTGATGCCAAAAGAGATAAGTAAAAATATTATAGATACATTTGAAAGACAAGACAAAAACCACTTAAAGGGAAACGTACTAAAGTATCTAATGAAAAATAACATGAGACTATTGATTGAATGTTTGGACGAATTTGTATAACAGACTATGAAAAGTATCAACTTAGATATAACACATAGATGCTTGTTACAGTGTCCTAAATGTATGCGACAGAAACATCCAGGGCTACATAAACGTGGTAAAGATATATCATTGGGTGCAATGAAAAAGATAGCAGAGTCGTTTCAATATATATCTTTTTGTGGACAAATGGGTGATCCTATATATCACCCTAAGTTTTTAGATATTTTGTCTATATGTAAAAATAATACTGTAGAAATATCTACTGCTGGAAGTGGTAAAAAAATAGAATGGTGGGAAGAAGCAGCTTTAATATCTAGTAATCAAACTTGGGTGTTTGGCATAGACGGGTTACCTAGTCAAAGTAATCAATATAGAATAGGACAAGACGGCGAACAAACGTTTCAAATGATGAAACATATATCGAATATAGGTGCTAAAGTTGTGTGGCAGATGATTGTGTTTAAATATAATCAAGATTCGATTGAAAAAGTAAGGTTAATGGCAAAAGAAAATAATATAGATTTAGTAATAATAGAATCGTCAAGATGGGATATTCCGTATGACAAATACAAACCAGACAAACACTATAAAGATAGACCCTCAATGTAGACGTGTCAATTCTACACATGCGTATTCTGCAACAGGTCATATGCTTCCATGTTGTTATGCAGACAATTCTAACATAAGTGACTTTGATGATATACTTACTGACAATCTTTTAGTAGATAATGTGGAGAATGTTAATAAAGATATTGTAAATTCTAATGAATGGAAATCGTTTTTTGAGATGTTAGATAAAGATCCTGAAAGTGCGCCAAGAGTGTGTAAGTTTTATTGCACTCAAGAATTTAAAACAAAAAACAAAATATATATGTGATTTGCACATATATATAATAGTATAATATAATAGGTGAAGCCGATGAAAAAATTAGTATATGAAACACTAGAAGATGTGAGTAAAGCTTCTAAGAAAGCCGACAAGATAGAAATCTTACGTAGTAACGTTTCTTGGGCATTGAAAGACGTATTGCGTGCAACGTATGACGATTCTATTCAATTTTGGTTACCACTAGGGGAAGTGCCTTACACCCCAAACAAAGAAGGTTCTATTCCTTCTAATCTCCTAAAATCAAATACAAAGTTTAAATACTTTTGCAAAGGTGGTGTGGCTGACAAAATGCTCAGTCATAAACGTGAAAGTATATTTATTGATCTATTAGAATCAATTCATCCTAAAGATGCGATTGTATGTACTAAAATGATCAACAAAGAGTCTCTTGGTAAAGGTATCACCAAGAAACTGGTTCAGGAAGCCTTTCCTGGATTAATTTTAAAATGAAAAAAAGTGACAAACTGTAACTCAACATAACTTCGAAAGGGATCTTTTAATGACAGAGATTCAATTGGCAAGACTAACAACAGACATTGCAGAACTCAAGGAATATATTAAGTTGGTGGATTCTAAAGGAAACAACCGTTTGGTATCGAAACTTGAAAAGAAACTATCTTATCTGCAAAGTCGAATTGCTGAAAGAATGACTGCTTAAGTCGTAACGAAGGAGACAGTAATTAGTTCTGGGATACTAAAATATAAACTTAGTGTCTCAGGACTAATTCATAGGAAAAAAATATGCCGACATATACAGTAAGAAATAAAGTAACAGAAGAAGAATATGAGACTATTTGCTCTTGGAATGAGTTACAAGAATTACTTGAAGTAAACTCTGATCTTGTTCAAGGACTTTCTACAGCGAAATTTGTGTCTCAACATGGTAGCACCATTGGTCGTACTAGCGGTGATTGGCGTGATCTACTAAAGAAACTTAAAAAAGGCTCTGGTGCCAATTCAAACATTAATTATTAGAAGTTTATATAATGGTAAAAAAGGTAAATATTAACGGCAAGAAAAATCGTAGTGTTTCACCAGGTAATAGCGGTTTAGCTAGACTGGACGATCTTGCAATAGTAGATCCAATTACAACTAATCAAAGTAAAGCGTTTGATGCTTGGAAAGAAGGTAACAATCTTGTTCTTGCTGGTTGCGCCGGTACAGGTAAGACATATCTTGCAATGTACTTAGCCTTAGAACAGGTATTAGATCCCAATACTCCATATAACGAATTAGTGTTAATACGGAGTATGGTGCCTACACGTGATATGGGTTTCTTGCCTGGTACTAAACAAGAGAAAGAAGATGCTTATACAGCACCTTATATGGCTATATGCAATCAATTATTAGGTGCTAATTCATACACAAAGGCTGTTACGCAAAAGAAGATTAGATTTGAATCTACATCGTTTATTCGTGGTCTTACAATAGATAATGCAATTGTTGTATTAGATGAGATGCAAAATTGCAACTTCCATGAACTCGATTCTGTTATAACACGTGTCGGTGAGGATACCAAAATAATATTGTGTGGTGACTATCGCCAATCAGATTTTAGATTTGAAGACGAAAAAGCTGGACTAGCCAAGTTTATTGCCATTGCAGAACAACTTAAAAAATTTAATGTGATTACTTTTGATTGGGAAGATATTGTACGTTCTGGTCTAGTACGAGATTACTTAATGACGAAAGAAATGTTAGGATTTTAAATGTCACACAACTTAATTATATTTGGTAAAGAAAGTTGCAGTTATTGCGATAAAGCATTTGAATTAGCAAAGAATCAAATTCATCACCCTTTGACTTGGGTATATCATAACACTTCAGAATCGACTGATGCTATTTTGGATTTACATGAACGAAAAAATGATGTAAAAACATTGCCTGCGATATTTTGGAATAACAAATATGTGGGTGGATATACAGAATTTGCTCAAGTAGTTGAGGATATGGCTTTAGGTAGTTATGGTGAAGGTGGTTTTTAATGTTGACAACCAATACTTCCTGTTGTATAGTATTATTATAGTTAGACAAAAGGAGCTATAAAATGTCTTATACATTCTCTACTGAAATCTTTTCAGACCTTCACAAAGATGCTTTTGGTTACCGTCCAAGTAGTCAACACCCTTTCTATTCTTCAGATGATGACAGCAAACAAACTTGTTGGGATTACACTATTGAGCGATTAGAAGCTCGTGAGCTTGAAGAAAAAGAAGCTGAGGCTGAAGCCGTTAAACAATTTAAGATAGATATGTTTAGTATCAACTTAATGGATACAAATGAGCAAGCTTTGGCTCGAATGGTAGATATTGATACTTTAGAGCATGACCAAGCTATTGAGCATTGGGTATGGTCTTTTGGAATTCTATTCACACCATTCGGTAAAGAAATTGTTGAAACTTTAAAAAATATGAAATTAAAACGAAATTAACTATTGACATTTCCGTATTTAGTTCGTACATTATAAAAGTAAGTTAAACAAAAGGAGATATAAAATGCAAAATGAAATACAGACACTAATTGGTAAAATTAAAGAAGACTATATTAATTGGACTTCACTATGTGGGAGTGGTAATCATAAGTCAGGTAGTTACTTTGCAGAAACTATTGCTAACTTCGAAGACAATGTGCAAGTAAAGTACGGTAAAAAGTACATTAAAATTGTTAAAGATAATGGTGTATGGGGATTTATTGTTAATACAGACAACGATAAATTGTTTAAAAAAGGTGACATCCTTAAAGCCGCAGGTTACAATACACCAGCTAGAAATGCCGCACGTGGTAACGTATTTGAAGATTACAGTGTAGCTTGGACTGGTCCTCATTACTTAAAATAGAAGGTATAAATGATTAAACATATTATAAATGGTGTAGCCTTTACTTGTACCTTTGATGCAATTGAATATAGTGAACATTTAGATGCTCACTATATTCGAGTAGTATGGAGATCACTATAATGTGGGTATTAGTTTTTATTTATTTTTATGAAACCATGCCTTATGTTGAAAAGGTAACTGTTGCTGATACTATGGAGAATTGTTTCAAAGCTAGAGAAGCACTAAGTGAATACCACGGCTTAGGCAGTGGTTATTTTGATACAGGCACACAAGCAGTTTGCATACAATTGAAAAAGAAATAATATGATTGAAATGATTGCTTATCTACTCGCAGGAGTATTTTACGGACTTATAATAGGAATAATTCCTAGTGCCGGTGCAAGCACAGGATTAATTGCACTGTTTGGATTTATAGGTTATTTTGCAGGCGAACCTTACTTGGGTGTCATATTCTTAATGGCAGTCGTTGCCGCTAGTACAACAGGAGATAGCTTTACTGCTATCTTGTTAGGTATTCCTGGTGCAAACAGTGCCGCCGCTACTATGGTCGATGGCTTTCCTCTAGCACAACAAGGTAGAGCAGGGTATGCTATTAGTGCCGCAGTTACAACATCAACTGTAAACGGATTGATATGGGGCTGTCTAGTATTTCTATTATTACCTTGGTATACTAATCTTATATACATTTTTGGTATTCCTGAACTGTGGGCATTTACACTATTAGCACTAGCAACTGTGGGATTTCTAAGCAACAAATATTGGTTTCGTAGTATATTAGCTATTGCATTTGGAATATTAATAGGAATGGTGGGAGTAAACCCAGATAGTAATGAAGCAAGAATGACAATGGGTTGGTTCTACTTAGAAGACGGAATACAAATAATGGCAGTTGCCGCAGGATTGTTTGCTGTACCAGAACTAACACGAGGATTATTTTTAAAACATAGCACCGCAAATAGTGAGATACGTGATGGCGAACTATGGGCAGGGATTAAAGCAAGTTGGGATAATAGATGGTTAGCATTGCGCGGAGGTTTTATTGGCGCATTTATTGGACTGTTACCAGGCTTGGGTGGGCAAATGGCAGACTGGATGGCATATGGTCAAGCAGTTGCCAGTAACCCAAAAGAAACGTTTGGCAATGGCAACATTAAAGGTATAATTGGACCTGAAGGTGCAAACAATGCACAAAAAGCAACATCAATGATTACTACAGTAATATTCGGAATACCAGGAGCAAAATTTGCCGCTATACTTATGAGCTTGCTTATGTATTTAAACATTGAATTGGGTACACCTGATATTGCAGACGATACTCAATTATTTGCCAGTATGACGTTTGGCTTTTTAGGAGCAACTATAATTGTTGCACTAATTTGTATGATATTAATTAAACCAATAAGCAAACTAGCCGCAGTGCCATACAAATATTATTTTCCAGTATTACTTGCATTAATAATTTTTACTTCAATGCAATATACTGGTGGATGGGAAGACTTAGCAATGTTAGCAATATTTTCTTGTATAGGATTTATCATGCGACATTACAAGTTTAGTCGCCCTGCTTGTCTAATAGGATATATTCTAGCAGAGAAGGTAGAAGGACTAACACTACAAATAACAGGGCTATATACTCTGGAAACATTAATAACACGACCAATATTTATGACACTAATAATGATTACGATTTCTGTGTTTATATATAGTATTTTTAGAAAAGGAAGAATAGACTATGCGTAAATTGATATTATCACTAGCACTAATACTAGGGTTTACAACATCAGCAATTGCTGACTATACAATGATTGTACCACAAAAGCCTGGTGGAGGTACAAGTCAGTGGGCACAAATTGTTGCTACTGAAATGGAAAAATACTTAGATGGGGAAAAGATTATTCTCAAGCATATTAAAGGTGCAAGAGATATTCCTGGGTTCAACAAGTTTCACAATGATTACAGATTTGATGACAAAACAATCATGGTCAGTAATGGTGGAAATGGTATAAGTTTTCTTAATGAAAAAGTAGACTATAACTATAAAGATTATGATAGTATTGGTCTTATGAACTTAAATATTATTACAGCGGTATTTGGTGGTCATGACCCATATGGTGATACAGCTACCTCATTCAGTGGCGGTGGCGGTAAGATTCCTGAAGGGATTGCAATGACACTACTAAAGTGTGGTAACTTAGAAAGCACAGAAGCATACATTGCCTGCTTTAAACAAAAGGTAAACTGGATCAAAGGTATGAAAGGCAATGAAAGACGATTAGCATTTAAACGTGGTGAATTGCATGGTACAAGAGAAAACCCTGCAAGTTTTAAAAAGCACGTACAGCCTGTAATTGACAACGGCGAAGCACGACTATGGTTCCATCATGGTATTCTACAGGCAGATGGTTCACACGCAGATGACCCAAATTATCCAGGTATTCAAATGGAACAACAGTTTTTAGAATTGCATGGTGAAGAACCAAGTAGCGATCTGTATGACGCATACAAACTTGCAAAATCATTCCGTGATGGTTTACAAAAAGCGATATGGGTAAATAAAAACAATCCAAACCGAGCGAAACTTATTGATGCTTTAGAAAAAGTTACAAACAATCCAGAATCAATTGCCATCATTGAAAAGAAAGTTGGTAAGTATGAATGGTTAATGGGTGATGCGGGTAATGCACAAGTTGACACATTAACTACATTTGTAACATCTGATGCACTAAAAACGTTAGTGCAATTTAATACCGAAGCGTTTGGTATTAAAGCTATCTATAAGTCAGAATTAGTAAAATAATGGCAAATATATTAGTTACAAGTGGTCCTCAAGGTACTGGTAATCATGTGTTTAGTAAGGTCCTTTCCATGCACAACAATGTGTGTGGTTGGGATCAATTACTGCGTGAGTATTGGGTCAATCACGACAATGCACCTTACAAAGATATTTGGAACACACCTGAGAATATTGACAACTATGACTGGGAAGAACATGAAAACTATGTGTTAAGCGTTAGTGGTCCTTATGTTAGTAAAGATAAAGATGGTTTAAGACATACAGAATATCCAAACTACAAAGAAGTGTTGCGTAGGCTTAATGAAAAAGGTAATCTGCAAGTTGCTGTTATTGGTAGAGATCAAAACATCACAGCACAAAATCAATTACGCAAACGTGGTGTTGAGAGTTTGCATAACTACTTAAATAAGATTGAAGACATAATTGAATATCGACATACATTTTTAAGTGTTGAATTACTTTATATGTTTAGACATCAATATGTTAAAAGTCTTGATAGCGTACTGGATATACCTGTAGATTATAATAATGAACGTTTACATTATATTCTTAACAAAGATCCTAATGCAAAGTACGTACATTATGTGGAACATAGTTGGCTAGACAAACGCAGAAATGATGTAGGTTATATGATAGATGGTAGTGTACCTCATATTGCAAAGGATACTAAGTAAATGTCTATGTTAAATAGATATATACTTATGACAGGCGCACCGGGTTCTAAATGGAGCTCGGTGTCCAGAACTTTATGTGTAAGTTCTGATATAGATTCTTCTGATATGTCTGTCGAAAGACAGTATGTTGCGAATGATAGAAACTATGCTATGCACGCTGGAGCTTATTGGGATCCAGGCATGGAGTTCAGCAATGAGTTTGAAGACTGGGACAAACCTTTTAAGTCTTTTAAAGATACGAAAACTAGATTGATTAAGTCTCACACGTTTTCACATAAACTTACTAGACTATCAAAAGATTATGATTACCCTATTATCATGGTATTTCGTAATGACTTTGAATGTATGAATCAATGGTTTGATGCTGGAGGTTTTAATATAAAGTACCCAAACTATAAACCATACTATGTTAATGATAAGATTATGTTTCGAGAAATCAAGTCTCAAAATCTGTATATTATGAATTTCATTCAAGCCAATCGTCATAGAGTTGTTAGAGTAAAAAATAACATGGAACTAGCAGACGTATGTAGTGTCGCAAGACCTAACGAAAAGAACATATACCCTTGTGATTCCGAGGGCGTTCATAATTATAATAAAAAGGATGTGCAAGTCTATGTCTATAGATAAATCTAAAATTAACCATTACTTTGCCAATCATTGGAAAGGTATGAATAGAGATAAGTATGAACTAAGTAGTGTCAAGAATATCTTAAAGCATATTAGTGTAAATGATGAAGTCCTTGATGTAGGGTGTGGTTACAATCCGTTTAAAGAACATCTAGGTAATAGGTTATTTGCGTTTGACCCTGCCATAAACTCTGGTGATGAATTGACTGATGTTGAATCGTTTAACCCCCTTAATACTAAATGGGATGTAGTTCTTTGTCTAGGCAGTATCAACTTTGGAGATGCTGATGTGATTTACCCCCAAGTTGAAAAAGTGGTTTCTATGGTAAAGCCAGGCGGTAAGATTATATGGCGACAAAACCCAGGCAGACAAGATCATAGGAATGAAGAATGTAAAGACATTAATTTCTTCCCTTGGTCTAAGGAAATAAATGAATTATATTCAGAAGAGTTCGGTTGCACATTAGAATGTTGCGAAGAAGACTGGGACGAATCAAAAGAAACCCATAGTAGAATATTCTCTATATGGGTAAAGAATGACTAGCCACTATTCTATCCGTGCCATTCCTGGTGCTGGTAAAAACTTCTTATCTACAATACTAGCCAAGCATTATAATATAGACTGTTTTATTCAATACTTTGATGAAGAGTTTAATGAGTATTTTAGTAATTCTGAACTGGTGGCTAAAGTAGATGGAAAAATTAAAACGCCTTTTTGGAATGGCTCTTGTTGGAATATATTACCTTGCGAAGTGAGAAATCCTGATGAGTATCCTAACAGAATTATACATGAACATGATTGGATTGATAATAATGACAGATATATTAGAAGGTTTAATGCAAACAAACTTGATAGCAATTTAGGAATTGATCCTGACAATATCATTAAAAACACACTAGAAGGTTATTGGGTTTCTTGCACATCTAAAGAAGAAATAGACTTTGTGAAAAAAGTATTTACTATAAAAAGATATTTTGGATCAAGACCGCCTATTATATTTGACGACAACAATAGCTCTATTAATGAAGAATATAAGGCTATTAGATCACTGTCTTCTGTGGGTAATGACAACGAATTAAAAGCGTGTATTAATCTTGCTATGGATACTATGTCTTTTAAAGAGTTTATACATATATGGATTGACTATCACAACTTTTTAAAAGAGTTTCCTTTAAATTACCCATTGTCGTATTGGAACAGTGTTTATCTCTTTGATTGGCTAAAACATAAAAACTTTAATTTATGTGACTTAGATACTTATATAATAAAGTTTCATACATTTCTAGCTCTTGACAATTCACAGCCTATGTTATATATTGACAACGAGATAGAAAGAAATGCTCTGGGTCAGTTAAATTCTTATGATATAAAATTAAATGTTATACGATATAAAGACTTATTCATGGAACCGAAAAAGACTAATACAATCTTAGACCAACATCAAGATGATATGTACGATTATCATAAAAGAAACGTACTATTGCTTAAAACGTTTGAAGATTTTTATGATAATATATAATAAGAAAGAAGACTAGATTATGAATTCAGATCAAGATAGATTAATACTTACAGATTGCGACGGCGTTCTTATGAATTGGGAATACGCTTTTAGCGTTTGGATGAAAAAGATGGGTTATACTACACAAGTAAATAGCACTGAAAGCTCTACTTATGATATGGCTTTGCGTTATGGCATCGACAGTAAAGAGAAAGATCTATTAATCAGACATTTTAATACCTCTTCTGCAATTGGTTATTTGCCACCTTTACGAGATGCTATGTACTACATGGATTTGTTACACCGAAAGCATGGCTATGTATTTCACATGATTACTTCACTATCATTAGATCCTATGGCTCAAGATTTGCGAGAGTCTAACACACGAAAGTTATTTGGTGATACTGCTTTTGAAAAATTTATCTATACAGATTGCGGTGAAAACAAAGATGAAGTGTTAGCTCCATACAAAGATAGTGGCTTGTATTGGCTAGAAGACAAAATTGAAAACGCACAGCTTGGTTTAGATTTAGGTCTTGAGAGTATTCTTATAGAACATAGCTACAATATGAATTCAGAGATTTGTCCTAAGATGAAAAATTGGTCACAGATTTATGAATATATTACAGGAGAAACATCCTAATGACTGTATTTGAATACTTAAATCTCCGTAGCGAATATGAAAGATTAACTCGATCAGTTGAAGGTGCTAGTGGTACTATAAGCGATCTTAATAAATATAGAAACTATTTGATTAATCATAATTATTATCGTGCAAATGAAATACGTGACAAGATTTTAAAGGAAATATAAAGTAAAGATGTTTTAATGACACGTAGTATTGATTGGGGTATGTCACCTGGAATGGGTGACGTAATGCACGCGCTTAATTGTGCACATTTCTGGTCTAAAGAGAATAAAGAACACCTTATATTGAATCTTCATTGGGAACATGGCATAGACTATTTACATCATTGTGAAGAAACAGAAACTATAATAGAGCGTTGTGACTATATAAACAGTCTCTATCTTAAATCGGACGTAACAATAAACCATATAACTAACAGTAAGTTGGGGAAGTTTACTGGCGATAGTAGATATGATTGGATGGACGTTCGTAGGAGAAGGTTATGTAATACATGGGTTTTCGACCCTAGGGTGAAACTTCCTACTGATGAAAACAAGGTTGTTATGTGGAGAGCTACGTTCAATGCTAACATTCCGCGTTATTGGAAACGTGCTGTTACAAACGAACAATGGAACTTGACTGTTGAGGCGTTGACTGAACTAGGTTATAATGTAGTAGAATTGTGTTATAGAACGCCTATTCGTGAAGCGACTTATCATATAAACACTTGTAACTTTGTATTCTGTTATGACGGAATGTGGCATTATATTGCGGCTAACTTTCATAAGCCTATGTTTGTTACGACTTTAGATAAGATAACTCAGTATCACACGCCTACCGCATTAGATTTGCAGACACAGACGTTTGTAAAGTATCTATATAACTTACACACTCCTATAGACAAAGGGAATGAATTGATTAAGCCTATCGATTGGGCGCATAGAAGAGCAAAGAACAAAAAAGAACACTGGTGGAAATGGTACAATGGAAATTGATAGAGCGGTAATTGAGATTAATGGTGGGTGTAATTACACTTGTCAAATGTGTCCACAAACTAAAGAAGATGGTAAGACAGGAGCGCGTGGTAAAAACTGGCTAAAGAAAATGTCTTTAGACGAGTTTGAAGACGCTGTTGCCCAATGTGCTGAAGCCGGATTAAAGGTAGTAAACTTAGAAGGTTCAGGTGAGCCTACATTAAATAGTAATTTACCAGAGTATGTTGCCATTGTTAAAAAATATGGTGCAAAGGCGTTCATGTTTTCTAATGGTATGAAAATGTCTGGTAATTTTATGGAAGAAGTAATTGATGCAGGAACAGACTTTTTTCGTTTTAGTATTATTGGGTACAACCCTGCCACATATTTAAAATGGATGAATAGTCCGTTCTACAACAAAGTGATTGAAAATTTACATGCTACACAAGAATATGTTAGCAGAACTGAATCAGAATGTGTTGTCGCCACATATCACCTTATTCTCGATAATCAAAATGTTGATTACGAAAGAAGTCAGTATATAAAACTTGTTGAAGCAGCAGGAGTTAAAACAGAAATTTGGAAAATGCATAATTGGTCTGGAGTATATGAGTCCGAGTATGAACGTAAAGGTGCTACTAAAACTTGTGGTCGCCCTTTCAGTCCTGATGTGGTTATTCGTGCTGGTGGTCTTTCTGGCTCCACTGGAGCTATTCACCCATGTTGTCAGGTTCTTGGAAGAGATGATGAAGCGGTACTTGGTCACTTATCAGAACAATCCTTAGAAGATATATGGTATGGTGAAGAATACAATAAGCTCCGTAAACAACATGAAATGGGAGATTATCCAGATTTTTGTACTGGTTGTGACTTCTTAATAGACGATCCTGAAGTTTTAGTATTCACTAACCACGAGAGAGACTTATATAAAATGCACGGAACTACCTTTGATTTAAATGAC
>Ga0257114_1001203_pt1 | contig 18781 bp, 20 predicted proteins | sample SI112_10mmetaG_FD_190149 | JGI IMG/M metagenome (GOLD analysis project Ga0257114, IMG submission 190149) | Marine microbial communities from Saanich Inlet, British Columbia, Canada - SI112_10m | ecosystem: Environmental > Aquatic > Marine > Inlet | place: Canada: British Columbia | collected...
ACATTTTATTGAGCGGTGATTATATATTAATCACCGCTTTTTTTATTGGGGTAATTTAATGCCTATCTAATGCTATATTATCAACCCTCCTTATAGGAGGGTCAAAATCTCCGATTTTGTGGAGGGTTGAGTAAAATTTAATTATAGTATATATATAATTTAGATTTTTATTTGCTGCATCCAACCCCACCAAGCCGCTTCGCGATTCATAAAAGCTCTTTTTCGCTTTTATCCCCCCATAAGGGGAGTTATGATAGTTCTTAACTCTATTCCAACCCCAAAACATTAATAAAATAATTTTTCTTGCAATAGCCTTATTTTTGTGATATAATTTATTAATCAGTCGCTATGCAAAGTAATATTACATTACTGATATTATCAATAATAAATATTAGTTAATTTTGATGATGTTGAATTAATAATGTTTTTTTATTTGACAAATTATTATTATTATTCATTATTAAGGCATCTTTAACTTTAACTTTTAAAAAATGAAAAAAATCAAAAATAAAAAAGTGATCAAAAAAAAGTTGAGTCATCATTGTAGGGCAGCTTTATTATCGCTTTTTGTGATGCTTACCATCCCTTCAATTTCCTCTGGCATTTTTGGTAATGGTGATGCTGAGGCGGCTTGTATTGAAAAAAGTGGTTATATAGGAAGTAGTTTTGATTTCACTGCTGCCATGGCTGCGAATCCGGCTTTTTGTGGTCTTGCAAGTGCGGTATGTACTGGATCTTTTATAATTTCTGGTACGAATCTCTGTATTTCTGGTTCATCAACATGTACAGCCAGAACACAAAAAATAAGATGTTCTAATCTTAATAATGGCCAATGTAATACTGGGATTGGTGATATAGCAAGTCATTGCAAATTGGTTGCTGAGGATACAGATAATAATAAATTAGTTGATGCTGTTTGTAGGGTTTATCAGATTGCTACTGGTACTGCGGGCAAGGCCTTTGCTGCTGTTGGTGTAATTTCAGTTGGTATTGGTTTCTTTACTGGTAAGGTTTCTTGGGGTTTGATGATTTCAGTTGCTGCTGGTATTGCGGTATTCTTTGGTGCACCATCAATCATCAGTGTAATTTCTGGTAGTGATGCAAGTAATCTATGCTCTAATGTTGGGAGTAGCAATTAATTATTATAATGACAAAAATCTGCGATTTACTAGTTGAAAAATCTATCATGAGTGGGAATAATGTCTCCCACTCTAATAGAAAAACTAAGAGAAAATTCTATCCTAATTTAAAATCTGCTTCTTTTGATAGTGAGATTCTTGGTGTAAAGGTTAAATTTAAAAAACTTTCTACCAAAGCAATTAGAACTATTAATAAGAATTGTGGTTTTGATAATTTTATTGTTAATTGCCGTTCTAATAAATTGACTGATGCTGGCTTGAAGTTAAAAAAGCAAGTGGTTAGTAAATTGAAAAAATCTGGCAAATTGGATGAAATTAAATTAAAATCAAGAAAATTCATTAAAGAAGAAGCTAAGGTAAATTAAGATAAAATAATTTATTTTAACATTTTATTGAGCGGTGATTATATATTAATCACCGCTTTTTTTATTGGGGTAATTTAATGCCTATCTAATGCTATATTATCAACCCTCCTTATAGGAGGGTCAAAATCTCCGATTTTGTGGAGGGTGCATTAGCAAAGTACAAAACCAAATAATATACACATATTTTGGTGGGGGTAGATACCACAAATAAAAAACCAAATGATATTTAACCACTATGTTTTTTTCTTATCTTGGGAGAATTATTTTTCCTCAATCTTGTCTTTCTTGTAATAAAATCATTACTAAATCCTCATTTTGTACTAATCACTGGAAGGAGGTTGAATTTATTACTGATCCCTATTGTCAAATTTGTCATTTGCCTTTTGAATATAATATTAATGATAGGCAAATTTGTGCTTCATGTATTGCAAAGAGGCCTTATTATAAAAAATTAGTCGCTATTTGTAAATATAATGATATTATTGCGGGGATTATTTCACGATTTAAATTTTTTGATCAAAGCTATTTGGCTAAGAAATTATGCCCGTTATTTTATCCTAAATTGGATGAATTTATTTCTAAGATTGATTTGATTATTCCTGTGCCTTTGCATAAGAATCGTTTGAAAGTTAGAAAATATAACCAATCTTTGCTCTTAGCAAAATTTATTGCTAAGAAATATAATATTAAATTTGTTCCAGATTTATTAATTAGGATTAAGGAAGGAAAAAATCAAATTGGACTTAATAAAAATGCTAGGATTCGGAATGTTGCTAGTGCTTTTATCATTAATGATAAATATTTGGAATTGATTAAAGATAAGAATATATTATTGATTGATGATGTTGTGACCACTGGTGCTACTATTGATAATTGTAGTAAAATTTTGGTAAAATCTAAGTCTGGAGATGTTTTTGTGGCTGTTATTGCTAAGAGGATTTTGTGATAAATAATATTTTGTTGAAAAATTACTCGGTATTTTCAACCCTCCTTATGGGAGGGTCAAAATCTTTGATTTTGGGGAGGGTTAAAAATTATAAACAAAGCAATAAAATAAAACCACACATCCCAAATCTTGCAATATCAACCCCCATCAAAATTTGCATGGCTGCTTTTAAAAAACCTCTTTTTCACTTTTTTCCTCCATAAGAGGAGTTATGATCGAGATTCGTGGTTAGGGAGTTAATTATTTTAAGCTTTTTAAACCTTCTTCTAAATCTTCTTTTAAATCATCAATATCTTCTAATCCAATATTAATTCTGGCTAGAGATTTATCTTCATATTTATCTTTAGTGATTGTTCTGGCGCCATCTAGAGAGAATGGTAGAATCAATGATTCATATCCACCCCAAGAATATCCCATGCCGAAATAATTTAGATTATCATAAAATTTTGATAATTCTTCTATTGAATATTTTTTATCTAATTGAATTGAAAAAATTCCTGCTGCACCGCTAAAATCTCTTTTCCAAATATCGTGATATTTGTTAGATTCTAGGGCTGGATAAAAAACTTTTGAAATTTGAGGTAAGGTTTCAAGCCATTTGGCAATTTTTAGAGCCGATTTTGCTGTTTCTTTCATTCTGATATTTAAGGTTTTCATACCTCTAAGAGTCATGAAAGCAGAAAAAGGTGCAATCGATGTTCCTAAAATACGATAAGTAGCATGAATTTTATTATAATCTTCTTCATTTTTGGCGATGATAGCACCAATCATAACATCGGAATGGCCATTGATATATTTAGTAGCTGCTAAAATTGAAATATCGATATTATTTTCAAAAGATTTGAAATAAATGCCACTTGACCAAGAATTATCTAAAATAGATTTGATATTATATTTTTGAGTGACTTCAGTAATTGCTTTAATATCGGCAATTTCAAAAGTTTGAGATCCTGGGCTTTCCAAAAAAATTAATTTGGTATTTTTTTGGATTAATTTTTCAATATCAGAAGCAATATCATTATCAAAATATGTTACAGTAACTCCAAATTTTGCCAAAAATTTACTAGCAATCTGACGAATAGGATAATAGCAATTATCCGAGACTAAAATATGATCACCCTGATTAATATAAGATAAAATAGCAGTCGAAATTGCAGACATGCCACAAGAAGTGATGATAGCACCAAAGCCATTTTCCATTTGGGCTATGGAATTTTCTAAAGTAAAATTGGTTTTACTGCCATAACGACCATATTTTAATTTGGCAATATTGGCAATTTGATTTTCTGTTTCCTTATCTAATAAATCCTTATATTTATCAAAAATAATTGTTGAACTTTGATAAAGAGGAGTATTAACAACTCCCGATTGCTTTGAGGGATCACGAAAAGAATGGATTAATTTTGTTGCTTCCTTTGCTGTATCTTTCATTGATTTATAACTTTATATTTTTGATTTAAATATTTCTCTAATTTATTCCACAAATCAGAAGAAATATCGTTTTTATATTTATTTTCAATTTCTGTTAATTTTTCTTCAGAAATTTCATCTATATTTGGTAAATTAATTTCATGTAAAATGGCAATATAATATTCCTTATCAGAAATTCTAATGGCATTAGAAATGTTATTTTTCTTCAAGTCAAAAATATTAGAAATAAAATGATTAGGATATGAGGTTTTACCCCTTTTTATTGTAATATTTTTGAGTAATTTGGCATTATATTCTTTTGAAATTTGATTAATTTTCTTAGGATTATCCTTGATTTTATTAGCAATTTCTTGAGATTTCTCTTGTAAAAATTTAGATTTTTTAATTAAAGTTATTTCTTTCTTAATGTCACTTTCTACTTCTTTTAAAGTTTTTTGCTTTTCTTCGATTATTTTTTCAATAAAGGCAATATAATATAAATCTTCTTCATCAGATTTATTGATTTCAGAAAATTGCCCCTCATCCAAAAAGAAAATATCTTCAATAATTTTGGAAATATTAGCATTATTAATTTTTTTTCCCTTATCACTAACCATATTACTATTAATTGCAGGCATTTTTTCAATCTTTGCAAAAGGAAAATCTTTGGAAAAATCAGAAATATCGTCTAAAATCATAATTTCATCTTCAATTTCTATAATTTTTTGATTGATTATTTTGCTTGATTTTTCTTTTAATAATTTTTCCTTAATGTCTTGTTTGACATTTTTCAGAGGATTTTTATAGGATTTTATAATATTATCAATATAAATAACATGATAACCATATTCGCTTTCTAAAATATTACTCATTGTTTTTTCTTCCAAATTAAAAATTTGATCGGAAATTTGTTTTGGTAATTGTTTTTTTGCAATATTTAGTGAAATTTCATTCTCATCCTTGTCAAAATATTTTTTGGCAATTTTTTTGAATTGTTTTTTAAGATCTTTCTTTTTATCAATTTTAGAAATAAAATCTTCAGCCTTTTTAATATCATCAAGTAAAATATTATATATTTCCCTTTTTTCAGGAATAATATATTTACTATCATTGTTTTGATATGATTGAGATATTTCCTGATCAGAAATTTTAATATCAGAAGTTAAAGAATCTTGCTTTATGGTAATTAAGGATATTTTTCTTAATTCATCAGATTTATATTTATCTTTATTTTTACGATAGAATTTTTTTAATTCTGACTCATCAATATTGATCTTTTTATTAGATTTTTGCTCTTTTATTTTTAATAAGGAAATAATCCTCTCTTGATTTTGGAATTGATATTTTTCCTTTAATAAATCTTGATCAATTGCAATATTTTCAATATCTAGGGCTGAAAATATCATATCAGACGACATTTCAAAATTTAATTGCTCGAGATATTTTTCACTATTTAAATTATTGATATTTAAAAATGATTGAAAACGCATCTTGTCAAAATTACCCTTTTCATCCTGAAATTCTTTTTGATTTAAAATTTGATTAATGGCTAAATCTTGATGTAAATCTAAATCCATTTCAGCTATTAAATTTTTTAATATTTCTCTGGCAGTTATTCTTTGTAAAATAATATTTTTAAATTCTTCAGAATTAACATATTCCATCAATTCTGGAGAAGGATTTTTACTATATAAATTGGCTTTTTGATTTTCTAATTCTCGTGAAAATTCAATCTGAGAGATTTTTTTGCCATTAATTTTCGCAACCCAGCTATTATTACTTTCAAAAACTAAATCACTAATTCCAAAGAAAATAAAACTTAAACCAACGAAGGAAAGGAATATTTTAAAAAATATGTTATTTGTTAAATCACGAAATTGTTGCATAATTTATAAGATTTATTGAATAGTTTGAATAGGTAAAATTAAAGCAAAATTATCCTCACCTCTTTTAATAATTAATAATATATTATCTTTTTTATTTTTTTGAGCTTTTTTTATGATTTTTTCTAAAATATTTATCGATTTTAATTTTTCTTGATTAGCAAATAATAAAATATCATCCTTTAAAATCTGCTTTGATTTGGCAGAACTATTATTATTGACTTTCTGCACTATCAAACCTTCTAAATCCTCATCTAATTTATGTTCTTTCCTAATTTCATCATCAATTTTTTTTAAATCCATACCAAGAATATTTTTAATATTTTTTGGATCTAATTTTTTCTTCTCCTGTCCTAATTCGGCAATTTTAACTTTTAATATTTTCTTCTTTTTGCCTCTAATTACTTCTATTTTTATTTTTTCACCTATTTTTGTTTTGGCAACAATTAATGGTAATTCTTTCATTTTGTTAATTTTTTGACCATTAAATTTTGTTATAATATCTCCTAGTAAAATATCAGCATCGGCGGCAGGACTATCAGGAAAAACTTGCACCACCATTGCACCATTAATTTGATTAATATCCAGTGAATTGGCAATTTCCTTAGTAATTTCCTGCACTGAAACACCTAGATATCCTCTTTTTATTGCACCATTTTTTTTGAGATTTGGGATAATTTCTTGGGCAATATTAGAAGGTGTAGCAAAACCAATTCCAACATTACCACCAGAAGGAGAATAGATTGCAGTTGCAATGGCAATTACCTGACCTTTAATGTTAAATAAAGGACCTCCCGAATTGCCCTTATTAATTGCGGCATCTGTTTGAATAAAATTATTGACTTGACCCTTATTAATGTCACGATTATTGGCAGAAATTATACCGGCAGAAACTGACCCACCAAGACCAAAAGGATTGCCAACAGCAATAATCCACTGACCTATTTTTGTTTGATCAGAATCAGCAAATTTGGTAAAAGGTAATTTATCTTTAAAATTAATTTTTAATAGGGCTAAGTCTGTTCTGGCATCGGCACCGATTAATTTGGCTAATATTTTTTCACCATTTTGTAGTGAAACAAAAATTTTATCTGCACCATCAATCACATGTTCATTTGTTACAATATAACCATCTTCTGATATGATAAATCCTGAACCAGATGAGTGAGATTCTTCAGTAGGGAATCTTTGTTTTTGCAATAATTCTGTTAAATCGGAAAGTTTTGAATCATCAGGTAATATTTTTAATAATTCCTCAATATCAGATGGCGATTCTTCCTTAATTTCTTTACTTGTTGAAATATTAACAACTGTTGGCAATAAGTCTGGAATAATATCAGAAAAATCAACTAAATTGCTAATATTTTGAGATTTTGGATCTTCAGAATGAATTTTGACATTTTTACCATAAATATTAAATGAAAATAAAATTATTAATATTAGTGGTAATGTTTTTTTCATTTTATTTAGCAAAATATTTGAAGAATTCATTATTTGGAGAAATAATGACAGAGCTATTATCTGGATTAATTGCCTCTTCATAAGATTGCATTGAGCGATAAAAATCAAAGAATTTTGGATCTTTTGAGAATGATTTAGCAAAAATTCTATTAGAAACTGCCTCACCCTGACCTTTTAAAATGTTAGATTGTTTATCAGCTTCAGATAAAATTACCACAACTTCCTTATCAGCTTTAGCTTTAATTCTGATTGCTTTTTCAGAACCTTCAGCTCTTATTTCTCTAGCTTCCTTCTCTCTTGCTGTTTGCATTCTACGATAAATAGCATCGGAATTTTCTTTTGGTAAATTACCACGAATAATTCTGACATCGATAATTTCAATACCAAATTTAGCACTTTGCTGAGCCAAAACTTCTTGAATTTTGGTCATAATGTCAGATCTTTTATCTGAAAGCAAATCATTTAAAGGGAACTCACCAATAATTTGCCTTAGGGAAGAGTCAAAAATTGCACCTAATCTTTTTTCAGCATTATTTTTATTTTGAACAGTAATATAAAATTGCAATGGATCTATTATTTTATATTTAGTAAAAGCATCGATAATTAATCTTTTTTGGTCAGAAGCAATAACTTCCTGCTCATCGATAGCCAAATCTAGGATTCTTTTATCAAAAATAACAATATTTTGAATGAATGGTATTTTAAATTGTAATCCTGGTTCTTTTATAGTTCTTTTTTCTTCACCAAATTGCAAAATAATTGCTGATTGTCTTTGATCTAATATGAAGATGGAATTAATTAGAATAAAAAATCCAATTAAAAGAAATATAGTATATTTATGTAAATTTTTCATTTTGTCTTATTTTCTTTTATTTAATTCATTAATAGGTAAAAAAGGTACCATTCCCGATTTTGAAACATTTTGATCTATGATAATTTTGTTAGTATCACGATAGATTTTTTCCATTGTTTCAAGATAAATTCTTCTTTTTGTAACCTCCTTTGCTTTTGCATATTGACGATAAACCGCATCAAAACGACTAACTTGACCTTGAGCATCAGCAATTACTTTAGACTTATAAGCTTCAGCTTCCTGAGTTTTTTTCTCAGCCTTACCGCGAGCTTCCGGAATGATAGAATTGCTATAAGCTTCAGCCTTATTAATTTCCCTTTCCTTATCAGCCCTTGCTGTTTGAACATCACGGAAAGCGTCAATTACCTCATTTGGTGGATCGACTCTTCTTAATTGAACCAAATTAATTGCCACACCAGAACCGTAAGAATCTAAAATTTCCTGTAATTTAATTTTTACATTAGATTCAATTTGTTTTTTACCATCAGATAAGGCGCTAACAATTGGGGTTTGGGCAATAACTGCCCTCATTGCACTTTCAGCCGCATTTCTTACTGCTAAAATTGGATCTTCTAAATTAAAGACAAAATCCTTAATATTGCTGATTTGCCATTGAACTTCAAAATCAATATCAACAATATTTTCATCACCCGTTAACATTAAGGTGTCAACTGGACGATAGGCTGTTTTTCGAGAATAAAATGAATTACGAGAATTATAATTATTATTTGCAGCTGCTTCAAATTTTTCTGTATTTATGTTGGAAATACTTCTTTTAATAACACGACCTATTGGATATGGAATGTGGTAATTTAAACCAGGTTCTGCAATTTTATGATATTTACCAAAAAGTAATACTAGGCCATTTTGATCGGGATTGACCTTAAAAATACCAGAAGCAAGCCATAATGAGATAAGAGCCAAAATAGCAATAGCAAATAGGGATTTTGGGTTAGAATCGTTATTATTTGAGGATTTATTATTACCTCCACCCTTTTTTTCACCGAATAGTTTTTTAAAGAAATCTTGAGAATTTGATAATAACTCCTCTATATTAGGCTCGTTAGATTTTTTATTTTTAGAAGATTTTTTATCTTCATTATCATAAGAACCCCAAGGATTGTCATTATTTAATTTAGAAAAATTCATGATGATGTTATGTTTGTTATATTATTTTTCAGATCACTGAAAATTAGGGAAATGATAACAAATTATAATATTAATTAGCAACATGATTTCATTAAATTACTAATATTTTGTATTTTTTAGGGTTTTGTACTTTGTGGCATGCACCCCGACCAAAGAAATCTTTGCTGATTTTAAAAAAGCTCTTTTCGTTTTTCCCCCCTTAGGGAGAGTTATGATCGAGATTTGATGTTTTTTGGGTGATAGCTTTAATTATAATATATTAATTTATAAAAAGCTGGACTATTAATTAATACTATGCTATGGTTGATTTTTATTTAAGTAGATTTTTTAAATTCTAACTTAATATCTAATTAAACAGAAATTATTATTAAAGCAATGGCTAAAATTGACGTACATAAATTAAAAACTGCCCTTAAAGATTGCGGCATGTCGGCTTCTACTTTTGCAAAAACAATTAATATCCATCCTCATGACATATATAATGGTTATAAGGGTGAAGGTATTAATGATGATAAATTAAAATTAATCGCACAAAAGTTGAATAGGCCAATTTCTCATTTTTTACAAAATGAAAAACCTTATGATCCAGAATTATATCGTAAAATTTTAGATCTAGCTAATGTTTTAATCTTACAAAAAAAACTTAAAATTAGTGCAACTAAAGTTAAGGAATTACATAGTAGTGCCTATAATATTGCAATTAAGCTTGATGATCCAAGTGACGAATTCCTTTCTGGCATTATCCTTTCTACCATTGAATATTCTTTATAATTATATTCAATAGATCATGCATATAGGGTAAATTATCAAATTTTACCCTATTTTGTTCTTTTCAAAAAAATAGCCAAATTACAATCCAAAATTTCTATTATCTCCATCTGAAATTGATAACATTGGGAAATTATTATTTTTTAATTTTATTATTAATTTTTGTTCTATTTTTCTTGCTTCACTTTTACCTTCCTTAATTGCAATATAGAAAAAATGGCAATTATCATCATTTAATCTTGATCGATGTGCTTTAACTCGATATGGAAAATTATCACTTTCTCCAACATAAAAGAAATTATTAGAAGTTTTTAGAACATAAATAATACTATAACCAATATCGGTAAGTGCTGGTAATTTATTTGGTTTTACTTCCTTAATTTGGCTAATTTTACCTTCATCGATTGTGGCTAAAATTTCCTTTAGCAAATCTATATTGTCTTTTTTTTTGAAATTCTATTATAGGAACCTCTGAAAAACCTTTTTGTATCTTCTGATTTTAAATTTTTCTAATTTCTTTTTAATTTTGTATAATTTGTGAGATATATTTTTGTTTATTTTGCTAAATTTATTTAATAACTTAGTACAAATTTGATAAAGAATTGCTAATTTCTAACGAAATTAACATTTTTTTCTCAAATTAGAAAAAATTTTTCTGGAAAACAGAAAAATAAAAGGAATTAAATAGGAAAATCAGAGGTTCCAAAATTCACCAATTTGAATAAGAATAATTTTTTGAGGATGTTTTTTCTTAATTCTAATTAAAAAATCAATATTAGAATCCTTATCACCATAATGATGTTTAAAACCCTTCCAAAAAGCCTTAGAACTATCACCAATACCAATTGGCCCAGAAAGAATCAAGATCTTCCAACATTCTGATAGCAACAGGGTGAGATAGGCTAGAAGTTTTATCTTGCCAAAATTTTGAATTTATAAATAAATCATTTGGTAATGATTGTCTCATATTTTAAATTTTTATGATTTATCCAACCTATCCACAAATCTTACAATTAGGATTTTTTCGTAAATTAATGATTTTAGATTTATTATTAAGAAAATCAAAAATTAGCATTTTTCCAACCAAACTCTCACCAATATTTAAAATTTCCTTAATAGTTTGGGTTGCTTGCATTGTCCCCCCAATTCCTGCTACTGATCCTAAAATCCCCTTTTCTTTTAGTGCTAGAGAAAATGAAGAATCATAAATATTATCATTAAAACAATTATAGCAGGGATTTTGATCCTGATAGGCTTTAAAAACTGAAATATGACAAGAAAATTGCTTTACTGCTGTAAAAATTAAAGTTTTTTGCTCTAAAAAGCAGATTTTATTAATAATAAATCTTGTTGGAAAATTATCGGTACAATCTAAAATAAAATCATAATCCTTTATTAAATCAGCAAGATTATCCTCATTAACCCTAATTGGGAAAATATCAATTTTAATATCAGAATTTAATTGCTTAATTTTTTCCTGAGCACTTTGGCATTTTAATTTATTAAGATCTGAATGATTATGGATAATTTGCCTTTGTAAATTTGACAATTCTACCTTATCATTATCAATAATGCCAATATGCCCAACACCTGCTGCTGCTAAATAATAAATAGCAGCAGATCCAAGACCTCCTGCACCTATAATTAATATTTTAGAATTTAATATTTTTTTCTGGCCTTCTTCTAAAATTTCTGGTACAATAATATTACGAAGATAAAGCTCTTTTTGATATTCGGTAAGCATTATTATTTGATTTGCTATTAATCAGATCCTAAAAGTTAATATTATTTTTTTTATGTTTTCAACAATCAATTCAATTTTATCATTATTACTTAGCTTTGCTATTTTATCCATTGGTCATGGTTTAAATAATAATCTTATCAATATTAGAGGATTGCTAGAAAATTATAGCGAAATTACTCTTGGTTTAATGAATTCCTTCTATTTTTTAGGATTTATTATTGGGGTAAAAATTGCTATTAAATATATTGACAGAGTTGGACCTGTGCGTACTTTTGCAGCTTTAATTTCTGTTATTTCTACAATTTCACTAATTCATGCCATGATCATTAATCCTATAATTTGGATTATATTAAGATTAATTTATGGTATTTGCATTGCGGGGGCTTATGTTGTTATTGAAAGTTGGATTAATATTTTATCCAAAAAAGAAAATCGTGGTCGAATTTTATCAATCTATATGATTGTAAATTTTTCCGGATTATTTTTAGGTCAAATTTTGATTAATCAAAATTTGATTGAAGATTTTATTTTATTTGCCATTGTTTCAATTTTGGCCTCAATTTCTATTGTACCTTTAATTTTAAGCAAAGTAAAACAGCCAGAAGCACAGGAATATCAACCTTTTAAAATTAAAAATCTTTATAAAAATTCTCCTCTTTCAATTATTGGAATTCTAATTAATGCCATTTCGGCTGCTGCTTTTTGGTCTTTTAGTGCAATTTATATGTTGCAATCTGGCTTTACCGTAGAAAATGCTGCTTTTTTCTTTGCTATGACCCTTATTGGAGCTTTGATATTTCAATGGCCTATTGGCTATATTTCAGATAAATTTAATCGTAGAATTAGCATTATTCTTTGCTCTTTTGTTACAATTATTACGTCTATTTCACTTTTAATTTTAATCAATATATTAGAAAGTGAATTTTCTTATTTATTGATATTTATTGCCTTAATTTTTGGGGGTTTTTCTTACCCTTTATATTCTCTTTTTATTTCTCTTGCCAATGATTTTTTAGATGCGGGATCTTTTGTCAAAGCTAGCTCATCCTTATTAATAATTAATGGAATTGGTGCAATTTTTGGACCATTATTAGCAGCAATTTTTATATTTTTCTTTCATGAGTCTGGATTATTTTTTCTAATTATAATTATTAATATTTTAATCATATTAATTGCCATTAATGAATTGAGATATGGCAAAAAAATACCAGAAGCAACTTCTGATAATTTTGTTGCAACTCCAAAACAAACTTCAGCCTTGCTTAATATGGATCCTAGATCTGAAGAATAGGATTGATTTTTACTTATTAATCATGTAACTTATAATTTAAGATCTGGTTTGCTTTTAAATCAAGCAATCAAAAAGACCCATGCATAACTGAAGCAATTTGATTTTTTTTGCCGCTTTAGTTATAAAATCAGTTATCTAGGGGTCTTTTAAAGCTCTTATTTTGATCATTATATCCCTTCATATTAAAGATTTCAAAAATCGCTATTATATTGTTATATGATGAAATTATAAAAAATATAACTTATAAATGAAATCTTTTAAAGACTATAACCTACCTGATAATTTATTACATTCTTTAGAAAAAGTTAATTATCATAGCCCAACTGAAATACAGCATAAATCTATTGATATTATTTTATCAGGATCTGATTTATTAGCATCTTCTAAAACTGGAAGTGGTAAAACAGCAGCTTTTATCATTCCTCTAATTGCTAAAATAGCTCAGTATCCTAAAAATAATTTTGCCTTAATTATTGCCCCTACAAGAGAATTAGTAACTCAAATATTTGACACAGCCAAATTAATTACTAGTAAAAATATTAGATGCTGTCCTATTGTTGGAGGTGTTGATATGAGAAAGCAAATATCAAATCTTAGACGCAGACCAAATATTATTATCGCAACTCCTGGTAGAATTAGAGATCACATTTCTCGTGAAACAATTGATATTGCAAAAATTAATCATTTTATCTTAGATGAATTTGACCGTATGTTAGATATGGGTTTTAAGGATGATATTAAACATATTTATCATAAATTATCAGATAAAAGACAAGTAATTATGTTTTCAGCCACACAATCAAAAGAAATTGTTACATTGGCACAAAATTACCTATCTGAAGATTATAAAACAGTTAATATCATTAACAAAAAAGAAAATAACAAAAATATCACCCATGATTTTTGTTATCTTGCTTCGGATCAAAAATTTGATAATTTAATCAAGGAGATTGATAAAAAAACAGGCTCTACCCTGATTTTCGTCAATACCAAAAGATATGCCGATAAATTACAGGAATTATTGCAAGAAAATGGTTATAAATCACATGCAATTCATGGTGATTTAAGACAGCATAAAAGAGATAGAATTATCAAGAAATTTCGATCAAAATATTATCAAATATTAATCGCAACCGATGTTGTAGCACGAGGTATTGATATTGATCATATTGAAAATGTCATTAATTATGATTTTCCAAGAACAATAGAAGATTATATCCATAGAGTTGGAAGAACAGGAAGAATGCATGCTAAGGGTAATGCTTTATCTTTTATTTCTAATATTGATAAGATAGTTTATAATAAGGTAATATCAGAATTAAAATTAGAAAATAAAATCACATTTCCTACCAGAAAATATAAGAAAAAAAAGGTTTTTAGAAAAAAAAGAACTCGATCATAAGTCCCCCCAAATGGGGTAAAAAGCGAAAAAGAACTTTTTTAAAAGTTGCAAAGCAAATGTGGTGGGGGTGGATGCAACAAATAAAAGTCTCGATATCAAATCTTCTTAATAATCTCCCGTAAAATCTCAGTCAAACCCTCTTTCTTAGCAACCGATATAATAAAAATCTTTTTCCTTTTAATTATCATTCTTAATTCCTGAATTTTTAGATCTGTCTCATCCTGATCTAGTAAATCACATTTATTTAAAACAATAATTTCTTTTTTTTTACTAGTATTTATACTATATTGCTTTAACTCCTCCTTAATTGTCAGGTAATTTTTAGTAATATCAGGATCGGAAATATCAATTAAATGTAAAATTAAACCACATCTTTCAATATGTTTTAAAAAGCGATGACCTAAACCTTTGCCAATATTAGCATCCTTAATTAGGCCAGGAATATCAGCAATTACAAAATTTTGATTATCAATATAAGCAACCCCCAATTGTGGCTTTAAAGTTGTAAAAGGATAATCGGCAATTTTTGGCTTTGCCTTAGTAACGGCTGAAATAAAGCTAGATTTGCCAGCATTAGGCAAGCCAACCAAGCCAATATCTGAGATTAATTTTAATTTTAATTTAATAAAAAATCCAATTGCCGCCTCACCCTTTGTGGCTTTTTGTGGTGATCGATTGACAGAACTTCTAAAATGATAATTACCAAGACCACCCTTCCCTCCTTTGGCTAGGATAATTTCTTGCTCATTCTCTGTGATATCGCAAAGGATATTATCGCCTGATTCATCGGTAATTTCGGTTCCTATTGGTACTTCAATTATTAAATCTTTTCCTCCTGCACCAAAGCGATTTTTACCCATACCATTACCGCCATTATTGGCTTTAAATTTCTGTTGATAACGAAAATCAATTAAGGTATTTAAATGGCTAGTGGAACGAATAATAACATCTCCACCCTTACCGCCATCGCCGCCATTTGGTCCGCCGCGAGCAATGAATTTCTCTCTCCTAAAACTAACACAACCATCACCGCCCTTGCCAGATTCTATATAGATTTTTGCCTCATCAATAAATTGCATTTTTAATTATTGAATTTTTCTTTAATTGTAATCATTTCTAAACAGACTTTTGCTGCAAATCCACCCTTATTTTTCTGGTTAATATCCGATCTGACAATAGCTTGCTCTTGATTTTCACAAGTTAAAACCGAATTACCAATTGCCAAATTTTGATTAATTGCCAAATCATTAATGCCACGCATTACCTCATTACAAACATAATCATAATGCGTTGTTTCACCCCTTATCACTGCACCAAGCGCAATAAAACCATCAAATTGATCATATTTTGCTGCCATTGAAATAATTGCAGGAATTTCTAAAGCACCAGAAGTTTTGATCAATTCATAATCATAATTTTGAGATTCTAATTCCAAAATAGCTCCCTTAATAAGATTTTTAGAAATATTTTGATAAAAATTAGCAGAAATTATTAATATTTTCTTCATAAATATAAATTTTAATATAATATTACCTTCTTACTGTAAGAGCTTACTGTAATATTTGCAATATAAATAAAAATATAAAATGACTATTACTTTACCAAATTTACCTTATGATAAAAAGGATTTAGAACCTTTTATCTCTGAAAATACCCTTAATTTTCATTATGGAAAACATCACCAAACCTATGTTACAAATTTAAATAATTTAATTTCTGGCACTGATTTGGAAGGAAAATCACTAGAAGAAATTATCGATATTTCTAGAAAAAACAATCAAGATGGTATTTTTAATAATGCTGCTCAAATTTGGAATCACACCTTTTATTGGCATTCAATGAAAAAAAATGGTGGTGGCAAGCCAGAAGGCAAATTACTAGCAAAAATTGAAGAGGATTTTGGCTCTTTTGAAAAATTTACTGAAGAATTTAAAGTTGCTGGTGCTACCCAATTTGGTTCTGGCTGGGCATGGCTTGTTTCTGATGAAAATGGCAAATTACAAGTGGTAAAAACCCTAAATGCCGAAACTCCATTAGGCACTAATTTAAAACCATTAATTACTATGGATGTTTGGGAACATAGTTATTATTTAGATTTTCAGAATGCTCGTCCAAAATATATTGAAACTTTCTTGAATAATCTTGTTAATTGGGATTTTGCTTTAGAAAATCTTGAAAATTAAGGATAATTTCAACAAAGCGGCAAGGATTTATAATCAAAATGCTATTTTACAACAAAAAGCAGCCTCTGATTTAGCAAATCTTTGCCTGCCCTTTATCATAAATTCTTCTAAAATCATTGATCTTGGCTCTGGAACAGGATTTTTACATGATTTTATTAGTCAAAAACAACAAATTACTGATTTTTTCTCCTTAGATTTGGCACCTAATATGCTAAAAGAATCTAGATGTCAGTTTAAAATTAATGCCGATATTAATCATCTACCATTACAGAAAAATTGCTTTGATTTGGCAATTTCTTCTCTTGCTTTACAATGGGTCAGTGATTTTAAATCTGTTTTTAAACAAATTTACAATATTTTAAAACCAAATAGCCATTTTTGCTTTTCTATCATTGCTAAAAATAGCTTAAAAAATATTCAATCACTTGGAATAAATAATCTTAATATTAATCAATTTCCTGATCAGGAATTTTTAGAAAATAATTTACAAATTTTTCCTAATATTAAAATCATTGAAAAGAAAATTACCCTAAAATATGATAATTATTATGATCTATTGCAATCAATGAAAAAAATTGGTGCAGGAACTGCAATTAATGATAATTATAGTTTGAGCATTGCTGAACTTAGGAAATTAATGACAATAAAGGATGTTTTTGAGGATTGGGAGGTGATTTATGTGATTGCTAGGAAGTAAAAATTTGATTTCGGTGAAGGTAAAAAACTTCTTTTTAAGATAATAAATTATATGAATATTACAATTATTGGTACAGGATATGTAGGATTAACAGCAGCAATTTGCTTTGCAAATTCTGGTCATAAAATCATATCTATTGATAAGGATGAAGAAAAAATCAATCTTTTAAAATCAGGAAAATCTCCAATTTATGAAAAAAATATGGAAGAAATGCTATGTCAAGCAATTGACTCTGGCAATATTGAATTTTCAACTAATTTGGAATATGGTATCAAAAATTCCATCATTAATATTTTGGCAGTTGGAACTCCTCAAAGTGAAAATTCTGGTGATGCTGATCTTTCTTATATTTTTTCTGCCTCTAAGGAAATGGCACAATATATTGATGAATATAAATTAATTATTGTCAAATCTACCGTTCCAATTGGCACTAATCATGAGGTGCAACAAATTATTGAGAAAAATTCTGGTCAAAAAATTGACATTGCTTCTAATCCAGAATTTATGAGAGAAGGTTTTGCCATTGAAGATTTTATGAATCCAGATCGTATTATTGCCGGAATAGAAAGTGATAAATCGCAAAAATTAATTAAAAAATTATATCAAAAATGGATGGAAAATAATTTTCCTATTCTATTTACCGATATAAAAACAGCAGAACTTATAAAATATAGCTCAAATGCTTTTTTAATGACCAAAATTGCCTTTATTAATGAAATTTCCAACCTTGCTGAAGCTGCAAATTGTAACATTTCGGACTTAACCAAAGCAATGGGAATGGATCAAAGAATTGGCAGTAAATTCCTTAATCCTGGTCCTGGAATTGGCGGCTCTTGCTTTCCTAAAGATTCCTTAGCTTTATCTCATATTGGTAAAAAATATCAACAAAATCTTGCTATTTTAGATCAAGTTATTGCTTCTAATAATCAAAGATTTGCTGATATGTCACAAAAAATTGCTAAAATAACACAAAATAACAAAAAAATTGCCATTTTAGGATTGGCCTTTAAATCTGGCACAGATGATGTCAGAATGAGCCCAGCAATTGAAATTATTAAATATCTTTTACAAGATAATTTTGATATTACAGCCTTTGACCCTGAAGCTATGGAAAATAGTAAAAAAATTCTGGGTAATGGGATAAAATATGCTGATAATATCAAGCAATGTTATGATTCTAGCCAATATATTGTCATTTTGACTGAATGGGTAGAATTTAAGGAAATTGTAAATTATTTAGATTTTAAAGAGAAAATTCTTATTGATTTGAGGAATATAATACCAAAATAGATCTACAAAAAATTATTTATTTGTTGCATCCACCCCCACCACAGCAATCGAAGATTGCTTTTAAAAAGCTCTTTTTTGCTTTTTACCGCCTTATACCATTTCCCATTTAAAAATGGACAATATAGCAAAATATTTTTATTTGATATTTGTAAAAAATGAGGGTAATATGCCTATATTTCCCGAGGCTTTTTGCGAATATC